>JAABUS010000968.1_pt1 | contig 67802 bp, 7 predicted proteins | sample 5560161 | NCBI WGS metagenome assembly JAABUS01 (sample SAMN10711885, study PRJNA513376) | rock metagenome | isolation source: Antarctica rocks | place: Antarctica: Victoria Land, Trio Nunatak nord | collected 2016-01-04
CGCGCATATCTATGGGGGCAGCAGCAGCAGCAGCAGCCATGAGTGCGCATATTTATGGGGGCAACAGTAGCCATGAGTGCGCATATCTATGGGGGCAGCAGCAGCCATGAGTGCGCATATCTATGGGGGCAGTAGTAGCCATGAGTGCGCATATCTATGGGGGCAGCAGCAGTAGTAGCCATGAGTACGCATATCTATGGGGGCAGCAGCAACAGCAGCCATGAGTACGTATATCTATGGGGGCAATAGTAGCCATGAGTGCGCGCATCTATAAGGGACGGATAGGGATAGACCCCATTTTACTAACGATAGACCCCCTTATCCATAGACCCCTCCCTATATAGGCTTAGTTCAGCCTTAGCTCTATAATCTATATTTAGCGAGCTAAAGTCTTCTTAATACTTCTTCTCTAACTTCTCGACCCTAATATCTTATTATTTATTATTAAATAAATTAAATTAACGGACGTCGTACCCCTAGTATACTTTTATAGTATATAACTAGCCTATAAAACGTGTATATAGTAACTTTATTATTCGAGTACTACCTCGCCGTCGCTAAGATATTACTCTCGGCTTAATAGGAGGATTTTTCCTATTCTATTTTATTTTACCTCACTCGAATTTATAAGTTAAATTCAGGCCTAATTTATACTAAATAAATAATAATATAACTATCTACTTTATAGCTATATTCTATACTCTTTCTAGACTTTAGTTTCTACTATTTATAATATAAATACTATTTACTCGAGGTACGGAGAAGGCTTTAAGGGATCGGGCTAGCGACGGCGAGTAAAGTAACAATAAAAGTACCTAGTATAATAGTTATATTACCGATAACGGCGATAACGATAGTATTAAGTATTAGCGACGACGAGGTAGTTATTATTAATATTTATAAAGTCTATAAAATGAGTTTATTATTAATAAAACAAGGTCTATCCCTATCCGTCCTCTATTTATAGGGGTAGTAGTAAGTACTATATAATATATCTCTAAAACTATTATCTTAGCGTAGTAGAGATCCTTTAGTAAATCTCTACCCTACCCTACCCTAGTTTAGAGTAGAGATCGAACCGCGATCTCTACTCTATACTTTACTTTATTTTACCCTACCCTAGTATTCCCTCTAGGGATTTCTATATTAATCCGAAGCGTAGGCGTTACTTAAGTATATCCGGGGAGTATATATATATAAATACTATAATATATCGTATACTATAGCGTATACCTTAGTGTATACCTTAGTATATATTATAATTACGTATATTATAGGGGGCTTTCGTCTAATATTTTAGAGATTATTATAAGGGGCGTATATTATATACTATTTAAAATATCTTTACGTATATTATTCGTATACTATTTAATAGTACCTTATACACAAGCTGCGCACGTTATTATATATACTATAGGGTATACTATAGCCTATACTATAACCTATACTATAGCGTATACTAATATATATATAAATACGTATACTATAGGGTATATAATGGGCCTATTCGTCTAATATTTAAATTATTAACAATTTATCGAGTTACTAAACCTATTAAATTTATTAATAGTAAATATTATTTATTAATAGGACCCCTAACTTACTAATCCTACTAAACCTCGGGTCGGTATTTAATATAGAGTTTTAATACAAATTTATAGACGGCTTTCTAATAGAGCTAATAGTATTTAGAGTATATTAATATTTACTTTTAAAATTTACCGATATTAGTATCGAAGCGCTTTTAGGATAAATAGGATATTCTACGTTATAATAAACTCTAGTATTCTATTAGTAGTAAATATATAAATATTTAATATAACGAGGGCCTATAGGATATACTAGTTAATATATATTAATAACAAGGTTATAGTATATATTTAGTAGTAATAATTAATTAATTAACTAAGTATTCGTCTTGAACGAATAAAGATAATTAGTAGTTTTCGTTATTAAGGAATTAACCTAGTATAGTAAATACGATATAACTATAATAGTTATTATTAAATAAATAAAAGCCATCGCCCCGATAGTATAAATAAATTAAATATTTAAAAAAACGGTAGTATAAAGGGTATCTCTATAAAACGGTAGCGCTAGTATAGAGAGATTTTTATTAAATCGAAATTACTATAGTAGGGAGCTTCGTTTATATTAAATATTTATTTATATTATTCTAATAAGCTGGTTATAAACGTCTTTATAATTCTTAGTAATATTAAATATATATTATAGTTACTTTATAAATATCTATTTATTATCCTCGGGCCTATACCCCTTTTAACGAACGAGGTATTATATAATTATATTCTTAACTTTCTTAAATCGACGTTATCGCTTCCGTAATAGTTTATTTATCTCTTATTCTTCTTTATTATCGACGATAATCGGTAGCGGAGCTTTAGTATATCTCTTATATAAATCCTCTTCTAGTTTAATAGTAAATTCTAGGTAGATAACCGAAACTATATTATAAATAAATATAGTAAATAGAAGTTTAAGACGGTATATTAACCTACCGATATATTTAATAATTTAGAAAAATCCGATAAATTATTAACTAGTCTTTTTAGATAAAACTCTAGTTATTTAATATCCCCTATATAAATATAAATAAATATAATCTCTAACCTTAAAGAATATCGGTTTATAATAAATATTATAATATTTCTTTATCCGGAGCGACGTAAAGGTAATAGTATCCTACGCGTCGATATATTCGGGACGGTAAACGATAGTAGGGAATATTTCGACTCGGAAAATTTCTATTATAATATTCTTTATTTCTATAGCACTTGATCGTACTCTTATAATAAAACGTTATATATTATAGGAGGCTTCTACCGTTCTTATAATAAGGATTTTTATATTAATATCTATCTTTATAGTAGGGAGTCCTACGTTATAAAAGGCTTTAAGAATATCTACTATATTAAATTAAGAAATATTAAAATTATTAATATATAATAGGTTAAATAGCTCCTTAATTTTAAAATTATATAGAATCTCGGTAGGCGCCAAGCGGGTACTACTATATTTAATAGAGTTATTTAGTATAGCCGAAAGTTACGGTAATACTATAAGTTATTTATATATATCGACTATTAATAGGAAGTATTTTAAGGTAATTTTAATAACTTTATTCGATTTTTTAAACTATCTATCGGTCTAAAGTAATATATAGTCGAATAAAATATATTAATATTTAACTCCGTTATAATCTATTTCTATAACTACCCAATAAATCGAGTATCTCGGTCGTTAATAATTACTAACGGAAGACCCTAATTTAATAGTAGAAGTTTTATTAGTAGGCGGTAAATTTATTAAAATCCACTCTAAGCTACTTTACCCGTAATTAATATTACTACTTTATTAAATTTATATATAATTAATATTATATAATCCTCGCCGGTGGAAACTTCTAATAGAGCGAGGATAAAATTAATAATTATAGTTTTGAAGGGCCTATACGGCGAGTAAATCGGTTATAGCGAGTTATAAGGTTAATACCTAAGTATTTAATATAACTAATAATAAAAGTAGTATCTAAGGTATTTATATAACTTCGTCGATATATTAAATATATAGATACTATATATAAGTTTTTTATAAGCTCTAGTATAGCTAGGATATCCTATTTTATTATAAAATTTTTAGAAAATCTTATACTCTAGCGTAGCTAGTAGGTATAGACGAAGATTATAATTATATTCGATATCGTCGAAATAGAGTAACCCGTTAATAACTTTATATAGTAGTTTGGTTATATTCTTACCGAGTGCGGTATTCTTTACTACCGTAGTTATAATCCTAACCTAGTATATTTCTACTTTATAACCGCTATAGACGCGGCCTTTAAAGTCTTTACTAACGGTAATAATACTAACTAGAAAAACTAAGAGTACGTTAAGGATTAATTCGTTTATTTTAAAATAATATAACCGACTAGTAAAGTATAATAACGTATCGGGGATAATATTCGCTTTACTAGGTTTATACTATAACTTAATTCGAAATCTTTATAAATATTCGGACGCGCGAATTAGTCTAAGATTCAACTTTTTAATAAAGATAGTATTTATCGAAGTCTACTATACTATACCTATAGTAGAAGTATAGTCGGTATAGACGATTATAGTACTACTAGTTACTTTAATAAAATATCGGATCTTCTTTACTACCTAGATAATACTAGTTATCTCTAGTTCGGTAGGTTAATATTTTATTTTAATAGATATTAATTACCTTAATAAAAAGAGAATAGGTTATAGTAATTTCTATTTCGGTACTTCCGTAGTATCGTCGTCCTTAACGTAGTATATATATATACCGAATCCTTATTCCTTACTAGTATCTAGATCGATAAATAACGGTCTCTTTAGATTAATATAATATAATATAAGAGGATTAACGAAGAGCTCCTATAAATACTTATAGGCGTTAAGCTCCGCCGGCGTAGGTATATTAATAAAAGATTTTCTCGTTATAAATTTACGAGTATTACCCTATATACTTTTATCTTATAAATTTCGATAGTATTAATTTAATAACGTTTTACGGTCTTATAGAGGCTTAATTATTACCGCGTAGTATAGAATATATTACTTTAGGTAACCCGTTATTCTAAAGTACTACTCTAGTACTTATAACGTTCGGGGAAATTAAAGATTCTATATAATTACTAATTTATTCTTAATTATAGTAAAGTTTAAAGCGTTAATATATTAACTTAATAACTAGGCGGAAGGATACTAACTAACAAAGGATTTTTTAAATAGAAATATAGATATTTATATTTAATAGTATTTAGAATACTAGTATTAAATATTCGACGTACTCTACTAAAGAAATAGAAAAGATAACGATATTATCGATATATATATAGTAGAATTTTCGGTACGGCCGAAGTATATAGTTAATTATATATTGGATATAGGCCGGGGAGTTTCGGTACTCTATTATTAATACGTTAAAGGTCTTTTAACCACGGTATATTACTACTATAAAATAATATCGATAATATCGCTTTACTTATTATTAGTAGAAAAAGGCTACTACGTTAATAGTCGAAATATATATAGTATTTAATAGAAGTACTAAAATCTTAGTTTAGATAAAGACCGGATATATATCTAATATTATAATTTTATTAAAGGTCTTAATATCGATAATTATATATCTTTTAAAACCGGAGGCGGTATCTTTCTATACGACGAAATAAGGGAAAGAAAACGATATCGTTATAATAATCTATTTTATTCGGCCCTACTAGTATAGTTTATCGAAGATACTATTAATAATCTCTTTATTATATTTCTCTAGCGGATAAATACGAGTTTAACCGGCTTTATAAAGCTCTTTCTAGTTATTAATAAGAAGAATCTTTATTTATTCGGATTTTAGGATATTCGCTACGTTCCTAATATCTTTCTATAAATCTAGAAACGAATCGACGACGTCGGTAATTATAAAGGCGGAAGTATCGTTCCCGTAAATCGTAGTATTTATAGGGTATAGTATCTCTAGTTAAGATAAAATATTCGGTATTACCGCAGGTTTTAATAATATTTACTTCGACGTTATAGAAACCTTTTATAAATTATACTTTAATAATATATTTTAAGAGAAGTTCGCCGAAGATAAATTTAGTAGAGTAAATATTAAATTAGAAATTACTAGACTTAGATAAATAATACTCGTAGATATACGGGGAGTTATTACTATATTAAAAGTTATTATTATAACTAAACCGGTTTTAAAATAGGATTTAATTAAAAGTTTCGACACTAAAGTCTTCGGTAACTTTATAATTAAGTTAATATATATAGTACTAATTTAGAAGTATCTAGTTATTTCGTATTTAACTACTTTTCCTAACCTAGTATATCGGCTAATAATTATAAATAGATCGGTATTATTCCGGACTATAATTCTATCTATATTATAATTAATAATATACGCGGTCACTATTAATATATTAAGTTAAGAAAGTTTAAATAGTAAATTACGATCTTAAAATAAATCCGATTTTATAGACTTAATTATAATAACTATATCTAAATATACTAGTATAATATAACGGAATTTATTAATTATAGTAGTATCTATCTTAATACCCTTCGTAATTATAGAAATAGGGACTTCGAGGTTACTATAATATATAATAGTAACGAGGTCTCTACCGGTATTAATTATAATTCCTTCTAACTTTATAATATCGATACCTATTAGAACTTTAATAGATAGTTCGTCGACGATATATATTTCTCTAGTAATTAAGGCGATCTTGCCGTCTTTACCGAGAATATATATAAGAATAATAACGAATTTATTAATATTATAGTTATTCGATCCTAAACTACGGATTTTTATAACTATAGGTATTTTATAGACTTTAATCTATAGGCCGAGTTCTATAAAATTCTTTAAAAACTATTAATTTATAAAGTTTATAGTATATTCGGTATTAAAATAGAATTCGTAGAGTTAGTTATATAGTTCTATAGAGACCTTAATAGTAATATATTAATAACTACGAAACGTATAATCTTAGATAACTTCGTTAATAGATATAGATTTAATAACCCTAACTCCAGAATTCGGTAAAACGGAAGAGGCGAATACTTCGAAGTTCGTTAATTTAATAGATTTTACTATATTTCGGTATTATCGAATATATATATATAGTTTATTATTAGAAGAAAATAATTATTTATATAATCGGTAAACTACTTTAATAGTCGTGTTAACTACTTTTATAATATATTATTCGATGAAAAGATTATTAACGGTCTCCTTATAAGGTTCTTTTAAATCGATAATATTATTAATATATTTACTAACCTACGTAGTACTTTAATAGAAAATATTTTCTTAACTACTATAGTAACTACTTTAATTTTCGTTATAAAGACTTTTAGTCTAGCGGAAGGCTTCTATAGATTAATCTTCGTTATAACCGATATCTTTAGTAATTTCCTAGTTTTTAGTATAGTAGACTCTCTAGGTCGAAAAGGGCTTCCTAAAAGAATTTTTATTAAAGAATCTTCTTACTCTAGAGTTTTAGTTTTAGTATTTAAAAGGGAATATTTTCTACCTAAATAACGAACTTAAATTTCCGTTTATTATTTATAGCTACTTTACGGGAGGCTATAAACGGTTAGAATTCTACTATTATTACTAGTTAATATTATTCTATTAAGACTGAAAGGAAGACGAAGAAAATGAAAAAAAATTATATAAATTACCTCCGTAAGAAGGTATATCGTTATATAAAAGTTTATAACCTCTACCGAAGCCTTCGGTAGGACGATAAAGAAAGAATAATTAATAAGAGTTTTAATATTAATTATATTATTAAAACTAGCGCTATCCGTAGCTACTATTACTATTATTATTATAATTCGGCGGAACCGCTCGATTATATTTATCTAACTTTCTAGATACTAGAGCCTACTATTTATATTTATAGTTATCGAGGCTCGTTAGGAAGTTATTAATCGTAGTATTATTATTAAACCTCTTAATATCACGCCGTAATTTAAAGTTAATTCTATTATAGATAATATTAAATTAATTTTAGAGTAGCGATATTCCTATATCTTTAATAGACCTTAAAATCTTCTATATATATTCACGTAGTTTACGACGGTTATTAATATTTTTTATAGAGTAGTATTTCTTTAAAACGGTATCGATAGTAATATTTAAAGACTTTTTAAATCTTCCTATTAAAAACTAAATTTATTCCGTAATATCGGAATTAATAATATTATATTTCGATAGTCTCTTTTCGGCGTTAGAAAGTTCTATAATATATTATTCTAAAGCGGTGCCGCGGAGGTAAATCTAGAGGTTTTCCTATATTATAATACCTTCAATAGTTACTAGGTCCTTAACTCGCTCGATAAAAAAATATATATCGCGGAAGTAAATATCTTTACTAGTATACTCGAGACTAAACCCTATATTAATAGACTTATTATTATATATAAAGTCGAAGAATCCGAGGTTAACTATATTTTATTTCGATATAATAGAAGTAGTATTATCGTTTTAAGGACCTTATAGGCTCTACGGTCCTAATAGTTTAAAAAAGCCTATTAGAGGTATTAATATAAAATTTATAATAAGATTACGAAGTTTTATAAACTATATTTTATTAAAGCCCGCGTTCGCTATAATTAAAGATTATTACGATTATTAATTAGGTCCGAGGGGTCTTTAATAGATTATTTTTTCTATAAAAGTCTATTTTATAAACTAAGCCGATAGCGAAGATATCGAGTTCGGCGGTAACGAAGAAAGTATATTCTCTACTAATATAGGAGCTTTAAATAATTGATATATAATTTAAATATTTATTTAAAACCGTATTATAGCTACCTAGAAGGTAGTAATATTATAAATCTAATTACTCGGTTAATTAGGAGTTTCGGTAGATTTTAATCGAGCCCGTTACTCCTAAAGATTAAAAGTCCGGAGGGGTTAAATAGGCCGGAAGTTCCGCCTAATTAAATAAGAAATAATATAGTATATAACGTCGTTAATATTCCTTACGAAGGCGTAGTTTAAATTAATAAATTCGTCGAGTTAAAATATTATAATTATAATCTCCTGGCTAGCGGTATTAAATACTATAATAAAAGTCTTATAAAAATAAATAATCGACGATATCGATTTAAATATATTTACCGAAGGCTTTTATAATATTATATTATAGAAGGCTTCTACTAGGTATTCTTTAATATAGTAAAATTCTTACTATTAAAACGAAGAATTCGTATAGTAGAAGGTTTATATAGACCGATAATTCTTTCTACTAGACTAAAATCTTTTAATAATAAAATAATTCGCTTAAATTCTTTTAAATAGATACTCCTATAGATAAAATAAAAATTATTATATATAGGCTCTACGAATAATAATACGGAGTATTTATATAGAAGGTAATAAGATTTAAATTAAAATATTTAAATTCTACTAAAGAGTTTTTATTCGGGCCGCGGAGGTAAGGTACGGCTCTAGCCTAAATTAAATAATAATAACCTAACTTCTTTACTTCTAATAAGAGTAGATTTTAACTAATTTTATTAAAGTACCTTTATTATAGAAGGTATAATAAGGTAGAATCCTATATAAGCGAATAAATCTAAATTATATACGTAGTTATTCTAGTAGCTTGGGTATATTGTAGTAAAATATTTCTATAAATAAACTAGCTAGATAGCCGGTTTAATAAAGTACCTTAAAGTATAATATTTTTAACTAGCGTAGTAGGACTGAGTATAACGGGGCTAGTATAGTAATTATATAATTAAACTAGTTACTTCGGTAGAGAGGAAGAAAATAGTATTCTTTACCGCCGAACCGAATTAATAAAAGAACTAGGGTACGGATAAATAAGACGCTATCGAATAATTCTAGTTCGACGGACTAGTACCGCTACTATAGTAGGCTAGTAGATCGAGACGTTTATTTAGTAAAATATAGTACTTAAAGACGTCTAAATACCGTTACTACTAATTAATAAAATTATAGTATATATTTAGTAGTAATAATTAATTAATTAACTAAGTATTCGTTTTAAACGAATAAAAATAGTTAGTAATTTTCGCTATTAAGGAACTAACCTAGTATAGTAAATATAGTATAGCCGTAATAATTAACGCGATAATCTTTAATATTTTCTTTATATCGTACGTAGGCCTCTCCGTTAATTAAGTTAATTTATTTAATAGTTAAGGTACTAGTTAATAGAATTATTAATATTAATAAAAGATACCGGGACGACGATCGACTAGTATATTATAAAAACTTATACTTTTCTCGCGCGAAGAGAAAATACTAAAAATATTTATATTTTTTTATTAAAAATTTAAAAAAGCTTCCTATACTATCTCTTATCGTTTAAGAATATTATTAATTAAATTCGTTTTTATTTTCTTTAATTAAATGATTTTGAATTTTTATCGAGATATCTTTTAAATTAGAAATTAAATAATAAAGAAAAAGAAAAAACGATATAAAATTTAATTATTAATAAATCGTATTAGATTAAGGACCCGTCTTTATATAATATTAATATAAGGAAAATAACTACGGCGACGGTCGTAGATATAAATATAATATTTATAAATAAAGACGAGCGAGAAACTCCGTAAATTCTTTACTCTTTATTTTTTAATTCGATTATAATTTATCTACTCCGTAGTTTTATTATAATTAACGAAGAGGACCGACTTTAATAAAAGAATATAATATAGATATTTATAAATAAATTATTCTAACTAAAAAGCGATAATAAATTTATAGATAAATAGATATATTATATAATTATTAAAACTATAAAAATGGGTAGATAATAAAATAATAATCTTTAAACTAAATATTTATTAATTATATAATATCTTTAGAGAAGGCGGCGGGCTTTTTATTACGGAAGAGTTATTAATAATAATAATATAAATTTTAATAAAATTCGTATTTAACTTTAAGTCTTTTCTAATATTATTATTAATTCGGACGGTATTAATATTTAAATCGACCTAGATATTTATGATTTTTTACTCCCGGATTCTCGAATATTAAAATACGATATATAAATATAATTCTCTTTTTATTAAAGGGTTTAAGATTTTCGAGGATTTTAAAGACTCTTCTTATTATAATAAATATTTATTAAGGCTCTCCGTTCAATACTTTAATATAATATCGATAGAACCTAGGTTAATACTCGTAGAGAGGAGTATTAAAGATTAAAGGATAATAAACTTCGCGTTAGTATAAAATAAAACTAGATAAGTTTAATAAATTTAATTAATAATTTAATAAATATCTATATTTAGAATTTATAATTAAAAGTTTTAAGGGAAGTTAAATACGAAACTTCTATCTATTAGGAAAATATATAATTTATATAATAAAAGAAAATCGTATTAAGAGTAATATATTTATTTTATTTACTCGGTGAGTATAATAAATAGTTCCGCATTTATATTATTTACTCGGTAATTATAATAAATAATTTTATTAAGGGTATTTATTTTACCTTTAAATAGAGTAAATTTAATATTATATAATATTTATAATATTAAATTCCCCTCCCGAAATTTTCGTCCTATAAGTAAATTATCGGTTATAATAAATATCTAGCTCTCTTTTATCTTTATTTTATTATTATAAATAATAACTTCGTAAATCTTTTTTTAACTTAAAATTAATTATATATATTTATTAATATTACGTCGAGAAACGATATCCTAAAAAATATAAAATCGGAGGATACTCGGATAAATATATTAAATATGTTTATATTAGGCGGGAATACGACCTAGTATTCTTTCCGCCGGTAAAATAAACTCGTCCGGATATTACGGGAGGAGAAATTAAAAAAAGCGAAAATAATATTAATAAAATAAACTCGTTTTTAAATTAAAATCGAGTTATTAGAAAAGAACGAAAAATAATTCGTTAAAAGCGAGTTAAAAAATATTATTAAATTAAAGAAAGATGAAGAGGTCGATAGTATTAATTTTAGGCCTAACGATTTTTTATTTAATATATCCTCCGAGTAATTATAGCTTAAGGATAAATTTAATTAATCGGCTATACTCTTTATTCTTAATAGAATCTTTATAGGAGATTTAAATAATTTTTAAGATTTATACCTAACTCTTAAATATTCTCCGACTCGTTATATTCTTTTTATTTAATAAGGTAGTTTTAATCTTTTTTATCTAAAATTCTTTTTATCTCGAACTCCGTTTTTTTTTTAATCTAGAAATAAAAGGTATTTTATAAAGGTATATTAAAGTCCGCTAGTTCTAATAAAGATATATAGAATATTAAATATATTTTAATATCGGCTAGAAGATTTAATTTATAATTAATTAATTCTTTTTTAACCTTAATCGAAAATAGTCCGATTTTAATATAGTTTAATTTCTTATTTAGTTTTTTACTCTTTATATTTTTTATTAAAAAGTATACTTTATCCCCTTCTTTTAACTAAAAATATTTTTTTCGATATTTATTTACTATCTTTTTAGTCCGAGTATTCGTTTAATTAATCTAGGTTTATATATCTTTATATAACGTCTTTATATTAACTATATAAACTAAGGCCTTTTATATATTTAGTCCTTCTTTAAAGTCTAGGAATATATTAATATATTTATTATAATTCGCGAAGAATAATATAAGTTTTATTATATTAAATTAATTATTATTAAATACTAGTTAAGTTATAAATAAAAGCCTTACCTAATTATTCTATTTTTTATTAATATAATATCGTAAATACGTCTTTATTATTTAGTTCGTCCGCTCTATTTATTTATCCGTCTATAGATAATATATAGTTAATATTCGTAATTTAGTTTTAATAGTATTAATTAGTATCTTCTAGTAATTAAATATAAATTATTTATCTTTATTAAAGGTAATTAACCTAGGGATACTATAATTCTTAATTAATTAATTTAATAATATAAAGGCGATTTACTCTACCTTATAAGTTTCTTCAATCGGTATTATTATAATATATTTACTAAGTTTATTATAGATTACTATAATAGAGTTAAAGATTTCCGTCGTAATAAGGTCTTTTAATCTCGGTAATTTAATAATAAAGTTTATAATAATATTATCCTAGGGTACGTCTAGTACCGGGGCGAATTAAATTTAACCGTATTTAATATACTTTATAGATTTATTTTATTAATATTCGATATATTCTTTAATATATTTCTCGACGTGCGATTTTAGTCCCGGCGCGTTATATTCTTTATAAATAAATTCTATAATTTTAATAACTCTAGAGTATCTTTAGGCTAGATTATTATAATAATTTTAAATAATTTCCTTAAAATATCCTTTAAGAAGGTACGTCTTCTTATTATATTCTAATAACTTAACTTATAACTATTAATTTTTTAGTATTCTAGTTAAAGTATTATTCTTATATTTCTTCTAGATACTATTAATAATTCCGGGAATAAAAATATATAGTATCGCTACTAGTTATTATACTAGGACTAGCGATCTATTTTATTATTAAATTAGGACTAGTTATATAATTATATTTTTCTCCTTTATATAGTCTTCTCGTTTATTAAATATATCGGCGCGACTATTATCCTTTCCTAAAATATAAAAAATCTTAAATTTATATTATCCTAATAATTCTAATTATTTAATTTATCTTCGATTTAATTATTTTATCGTCGTAAAGTTAAGAAGATTCTTATAATTTATAAAGATAGTAAGATTCGAGTAGTTTTCTACGTATACCCTTTATTATTCTAATAAGGATACTACTACTAGTAATTCCTTATTATAAATATTATAGTTTTATTCTACTAATAATATTTTCCTAGAATAGTATATAATAAGATATTATTTATCGTTTTTTTACTAAAGTATATAAGCGCTTATTATTAAATCTAAAGCGTCGGTTTCGATTCGAGCTAGTTCGTTACTTTAAAAGGAATATAATACCGGCGGTTTTTTATAGGTCTCTTTAAATACCTTAAAAAATCATTATTATTCTTTCCTCTATTAGAAAGTAATATCCTTTTTTATAATATCCGTTAATAATAAGGCCTTTTTAGAATAATCTTTAATAAATTTTCTATTAAAGTTCGTAAATCCTAAGAAGCTCTATACCGTTTTAATATTATATAATATAAATTATTCTTTAATACTCCTAATCTTTTTAGGGTTTATATTAATATCTTTAATATTAATTATAAACCTAAAGAATTTAAGTAATTCCTTATAAAATTTATATTTCTTTAATTTAAGGAGAAGTCTAGTTAATAATAAATAAATTAAGATATTTTATATATATTAGATATATTCTTCTTTATTAATAAAGTAAATCAAGATATTATTAAAATATATAATTACCGTTATATTTAGGTATATTTATATAATATTATTAATTAATATTTAATAGGTTACTGGTGCGTTAATAAATCCGAAGAGTATTATTAAATATTCGTAATAATCGTATTTAATTTTAAAGGTAGTTTTCTACTCCTCGCTTTCTTTTATTCCAATTAAATTATACGCGCCTCGGAGATCTAGTTATATAAAGATTTTTATTATTATAAACCAATCCTATAGTTTACTAATATTTAATAAAGAGTACCGATTCTTTACCGTAATATCGTTTAGTTTTCGGTAATTTATATATAGTTATAGATTTCTATCTTTCTTTATTATAAAGAGGATTAGATAACCTACTAGTAATTTAAATTCTCGAATAAATTCTTTTTTAAGCTTCTCGTCGATATACCCGCGAAGTACTCCGAGTTTTTTTTCTAATAAAGTACAAATAAGTCTAAATATCGGTTATTTATTTAATTCGAGTTCGATTTTATAATCTTATAACTAATATTTAAATAATACTTTTATAGTTATCTTTTTTTAAAAAAGATATTTCTATTATTAATATTCTTTAGGGATATTAAGAGGTTCGTTTTTATTTTTAAAAACTTTAATTTATTCGCCTTATTAATTTTTTTAATTAATATATATCGAGTCGGATCCTTATACGAGGTTATTTTTATATAAAGATAAAATATTATAGATTTCGACTAGATTATAATTCGATTTTTTATCTATAGTTATCCTTTATAAATATATAAATATTATATTAACAATATCTTTAATATACGGAAATATAAATATTCCTTTCTTTTATTTAATTATTAAATTATATTTCTTTAACTAAAGTATTCTTAAAATAATATAATAAATAATTATTTTTATTATATCGAAGGTAATTTCCTTATAGTAGTATTAAATAATAATTAATAACGGGAATATTTCTTTATTTATTTATTTTATTAATAGTTTCGACCCGTTAGTTAACTAAAGTTTATATTATTCTTTTTTTTTAAATTAATAGGTTAATTACTTAAGTTATTATTCGAGATATAAAATTATTAATTACTCCCGAATCTATTATTATAATAATTCTATATCCGTTAATTTTTACCGGTATTCGTATATATATACTATATTAAATTAAATATAGATATTATTTTAGGGTTAATATATTAATCTCTTTATATTTCTCTTTAATATAAGAGATTAGTTTTTTCCCGACGAAGATAAGAATTTATAGTACTCTTTAGACTTAAAATACCTTTCGTAATCTTCGATTAAATAATAATATTATTTATCCTAGTTATAGTATTTTATCTCTTTTTTATATTTAATTTTATAATTATAATTATAATTATAATTTTTTATTATAGTTTAGAAAGACTTAGTTCTCTCTTTTCTTAATTAAATATTACGAATAATTATCTTTAACGTAGTTATTTTATTAATTATAATTATATTTTAATTTTATAATATATTTTCGCTCTCCTAAACTATTATAATAATATTTATAACATTCGTTTATATATATTAATTAGTATATCTCCTTATATCTTAGGTAATTTTTATTATAGGTATAATTTATTTTAAAGAGTTATTTTTTTTCTTTTTTCTTTTCCTCGGGTTTCTCTTTTAATATAATAAATTAAGTTTTAAAATTATCGAGGTAGTCTACTATCTAAAGTTATCCTTTAGAGTTTATTATATTTTATCTCTATTTTTATCCTTTTTTTAAATCTTCCTTTAGAGTTTTATTATTATTATTATTTAATTCTTCGAGTTTTCGAATTCTTTAGGCGATCTCTTTTTTAATATCCCTCTACTTTTTTAATAAATCGTTAAATATAGTATTATTTTATATTAAATCTTTAGGGGACCCGGTTACGCTATTTAATATCTCCTTCTTAAATATATTTAATTATTATTAATTTATTATATTTTTCGAATAATAGCTCCTAGCGATATAGCCCGGTTTATTATAATTATAATAACTTATTATTTTTTTACCTCTTTATTATTATTATTTTTTTTTCTAAAATCCTTTTATAGGTCCCTTTTTAAAAAAATCGAGTTTTATTAATATATAATTATACGGGTTAGGTTTTTTATAGCGGTAACGGCTAGCCGAATTATATCCGTTATTATAAATTTTTAAATATCTTTATCCGTTAACTCCTCCGTTATAATATTTCTTTATTATATATTTATATAGTTTATCGTTAATTTTAATTATTTATTTTATAAATATATCGAGGTCCTCTATAACGGCTCCTATTTATATAAGTTTATTTTTTATATTATTTTTTAGTCTTTATCGATATATTATTATAAAAGTAATATCGTCCTAGTCCGTAAATATTATATAATATTAAAATTATACCGAGTAATCGGACGTAGACCTTCGTTATATTAAATATTAAATAATACGAATTATTATATTATTTTCGTTAGATAATTTAAATATATAACGAATCTCGGTTTTAAATTTAAAAAAATTCTCTATCCAAAGTTTTATTAATAAATTATCGGTATTATTTACTACTTTTATATAATACTTTAGGAATAGTTTAACCTATTTTTATATATTACCTCTTATATAGGTTATTATAAAGATTATTTATTTAATAACTAGTATAGTATTCTTATTAAATATAAAAAATAATTAGAGTTATAATAGTTAGTCGTTAAGCTTCTCGCGCTCTCTATAATAATAATCTAGGCGAGTAACCTTAATACGGTCCCTTTCTTCTATAGTATTACGTCTTCTAGTACCGTTTTGGGTATTTAGAGCTAGGGCCCTTATTGATCCTACAGTATTTAAAATATTAAGGCTCTCTATTTAATACTTTAATATAACGTCGATAGAACCTAGATTAATACTCGTAGAGAGGAATATTAAGAATTAAAGGATAATAAACTTTCGCGTTAATATAAAATAAAATTAAATAAGTTTAATAAATTTAATTAATAGTTTAATAAACGTTTATATTTAGAATCTATAATTAAAAGTTTTAAGAGAAGTTAAGTACGAAGTTTCTATCTACTAGGAAAATATATAGTCTATATAATAGAAGAAAATTATATTAAGAGTAATATATTTACTCTATTTACTCGGTAAATATAATAAATAGTTCCGCGCTTACCCTATTTACTCGGTGATCGGAGTAAGTAATTCTATTAAGGGTATTCGTTCTACCCTTAAATAAAGTAAACTTAATATCGTATAACGTTCGTAATAATACCCTCCGTACGAAATAAAATTATAAAGGAATTAAGAGATCCGTTTTTTTACGGATTTATTAACCGTCGATTACTTTAATATATATAAAGATAAAGATACTTTTTTTTTTCTTAAAATAAATATTACCTTTATTATTATCTAGGTAAAGATTATAAGTAATTAATTAAAATAATAAATTAAATAAATCAATATAAATAATAAGACTTTGAAATTTAGATACTTTTATATTTATTTTAATAAAATATATTATTACGTTATTAATAAGCGATTTATTTATAAAAGTATAAAGTTATTATATTATAATATTAATAAAAGTATAAAACTCGGCTAAAAGAATATAATAATTATTTATAACTTTTATTTATATAAAATATAAATTAAAAAAATTATATAACGAGAGTATTGATTTTAAATATAACTTTTATATAAAATAAATCTTTATAAACTAGTTTTATAAAATTAAAACTAAAGAGGGTAAAGCCGCCGAATTTATCCAAAAGATTAAATAAAAAATCGAAGAGCGGGTTTTAAAAATATTATTAAAGAGTAGTTTTAAAAAATCTAAATTATATTAAAAACGTAAATTAATATACCGTTAAGATTTACCTTTTATATAAGGTTTTTTTATAACTTTATAAACTTATATTTTAAAGAAATATATAATTATAATCGGGTTAATTAAATAATCGTAGTAATATTAAGATTCGTTTATTAAATATATAGTATTTCTTAAAATCGAGGATATTAATTAAAGGATAATAAATTTACTCGTTTATATATACCTAAATAAAGATATAGAAAAGACGGTTATAAATAAAATAAAAATAAATCTTAATTTTATCGAAATTAAACGAATATCTTTTATTAAGATTTTCGAGGGTACGGTCGAGTTTATTAAATTTCCTCGTTATTAAATAAAATAAATCCGTTATTTTATTATAGATACTCGATAAAAAAAACGTTATTAAGAGTAGTCGCGAATCTATAAAGAAATATAAAAGGAGTATCGCGAAATTATATTAATTACTAAAGAGGCTAGTAGATTACTATTTATATTAATAATTAATATTATATTAAATCTTTTAGTATTCGCTCGAATTTATAATTTAATAATAATAAATAACGAGTTCTTTATAAGTTCTCGGTATAATAATAATAAAGATTATATAATATCCCCTAAATTAAAGGGAAATAAATAGAGTAGAATAAATATTTAAAGAATTATATTTATATTTATTATCTCGACGAGTTTATTATCGTCGAGTTATAAATTATAAAATCGTAAATATATATAAAGTTATAACTTATAAATAAATAAAGACTTTAATTTATTTAAGATTTTATTTTTAATAATTAACTCGTTATCTTATTATTATATTAGGGTTTTAAGAATATAGATTAATATTTTAATTATATATCCCCTTCGGCCTTAATTAAAACTTTAATAATAATTATATAGAGATTAAAGATATATTACCGCGGCGAGTCTTTATAATATAATTTATCCGTATATTAAATTAAACGGGACGAAGATTATATTTAATTATTTATAAAAAAGAATAAAATCGCTTTCTCTTATTTATTAAATATATTTTTAGGATTAAAGTAACTTTAATTTATACTTTCCGTAATATTAATCTCGATATAAACTAGATATAATTCTTCGATATTTAATATAACGGGCGGGTTACGCGCTTATCTTAAAAAAATAAAAAAATATATAACTATTATTTTATTTTAGACGATAAGAATTATTTAAACTAGAAATTACAAGTGAAATTTATTCTTCCTAAAATTAATACCTTCTTTCAATAAATCTAAAATTAAAAACCGAGTAATTTATAATTTATAAATTTAATATCTACTTTTTTTATAAAGTTTATAACTCCGCTCTTTATATTTAATATAAATATAATATTATAGGCCGATAACGACTAGCGATAACTAGATAAAATAATAAATTAAAATAAACGATATAAATTAAAGATTTTTATATCGTATTTATTTCTATATTTATTTAATATATAAGGTACTTTGATATTAATATATAATAATTACCCTTAAAAATATATATTATATATAATATTAAGTTAACGTAAAGGTTAAATTCGGTCTAGATATTAATTTAGATAGTATAATTTCTATAATTTAATACCCGTTATTAATAATTATTTCTAGAATACCTACGTTCTTTTATCGTATACTTAATTACTATATTTAATAATTATTTATAGTTTACTAGTCGGGTATACTAGACGTTAATTCTTTTAAATATAAATAATATATAATATTATAATTATTAACGACGTAAATATTAATAGAGGAATAAATAATTATATTATTTATAACCTCGTCTTCGCTAGTAAATAACTCTCGGTAGAAGGCGTCGTAATATAACGAATATAATTTATTTATAAATTTTATAATACGTAGAGTATCCGACTCGGATATTATATTAAATAAAAAAATAATCCGAGTTAAATCTAAAAAGGAAACGTATTATTCGGTTAATATTAAATTATAAATATTTTATTCTCTTTAACTTTTATTTTATCTATATTTTATTATATTTTATTAAAAGTATAGGATATTAAATACTTTATTATTTAAATATAAATTCTCTATAAATATTTTTATATATATTAGCCTATTTTTCTAGTAATATAATTATATCTTAAATTAAAAGGAATAAGAAAGAAATAATAGGTATAATTAAAAAAAGATTTCCTTAAATTATCTATTTTTATATATATCTAATATTATTATATTCTAGTTTTTAAATTTATTACGACGACTACCCCGATATTATTTATATCTATTATTATATTTATATTAATAAATTATAAAGATCGAATTTCGTTAATACCTCGCGTTATTTATTTTAGCCAGGATTTCTTTTCTTTAAATTATTAAGATATTCCCGGCGCCGTATAGGGTAGTTTTTTATTAATTCGTAATATATTCGCTAGTAAAGATTCTCTTTATATAAATAATCGTAGATAAAATAAGAATTCTAATTATTATCGAATAATACGAAGATATAATTTAATTATTAGATTTAATAACGTAGTTTTATATTTTATTAATATAACTCGAAAGCCGGCGGTATAATATATATTATTAATATATTATACCGTATATAATAAATCCGTTACCGGATATAATCGTTAATATTCGCTTTAATAAATAGTATTTAAAATATAATTTAAATCGATCTCTTTAATAGGCCTAATATATATTCGTTAAAATAATAAAAGAAAAAAGGACTTTAATAATTAAAAAGACGTGGATAAAGATAATTTAAAGATATTATATTATAGGTAAATTATTTTAAGGTATAAAAAAAAGATAAAAAGAGTTAAAAATATAATAATTTAATTCGGATAAGATTTCGAGTCTAGTATTAATAAAATATTAACCGATTCGGTAAATCTTTATTCGATTCGGTTAAGGATCTCTAAACTAAATTAATAAAAATAATTAAAATAATATAATAATAACGGGTTAAAGAAAATTTATCTCTTTTTAAAATTTTCGCCCTTTTTTTATCCCGGATTCTAAATAATCTCTTTATTAATTTTTATATATTATTATTAAATAATAACTTTACGCTATAAATTTCTAATAAAATCGATTTAATATTATAGATAAATAACGGGTAAATCTTAATAATAACGAAAGATTAAAAATCGAAAGTTATTATAAAAGTTATTATAAAAACTATTATAACGAAGGGGTAAATTATAAAGAAGGCGAAAAAACGAAAAAGATATTTAAATATATAACTAAATAAAACGATTATTAATATAATAATATGTTAAGTCTCTTTAAAGAGATTATAATAAAGATATATAAAATAATAAAATAAAAGAGATAATATAAAAGAGTAAAGAAAGTATATAAAGAAAAGTAATTATAATTTTAAAAATATCGTCGATATATTTATAAACGACTAAGTAGTCCTTTCTAAAATAATAATTAATATTAATATTAATAAATATTCTTCTCCCGATAACCTTAATTTTAAAAAGAATTATTTATTTATAATTATTACTAAAGTATATCTTCTTAATTATATGAAATATATATAATTAATAACTCTTATATAAAAAACGAAATAAATAGACTTTCGAAATAAAAATTATATTATAATTATAAATTATATTAACTCGCTTTTATAAATAAGAGTTAATATTATATTTAATAGAAGTAATCCCGGTTATTATTATTAGATATTTACGGCCATAATAATTAGCCGTAACCTCGGAAGAAAAATATAAATCATCGATCTTTATCGAACGTATATCGGGTATATTAATATACGGAGAATAAATTCCGATTATAAAAAGAGCCCTCTAAAAGGGTTTCGATATAAAGAAATATTTTTTAAATTCGGTAAATAATACGATAGAGATATATTATATTTAAATATAATTAATATATTTAATAATATAATAACGAAGTAGTTAAATATTATTAAATAAAGATTACTTTTTCTAAATTAAAAAGCGACCGGTATAAATATCCGAATAAAAAACGGTTACCGAGATTAAACTTATAACCGAATATAAATAAAAATTAATAAAGGGGCCAAACTTTAAGAGAGAGGATATATTATTAATAAATTTCTTTCAAATAATTAATCCGATAGTAATTAATCTCTATAAATTATATAAAGTAAATAGTAGTAGTAAAGAAATAACGAACCGCGTCCGTAATATAAATAGTAATAGTAGAGTAAAATAAAATAAATATTATCGTCCTTTTTTAATCGCCGTATTTTAAAGTTTAAATATATTATATTTAAATATCCGCCCCCTTTATATCCTATATTTATAATTATAACCGATATTAAATATAAAGATAAAAGTAATAAAAGTATTATATAGGCTTTAATTTCGACTCTTTGAAATAAGAAATATTATTATTATAAAATAAAATATAAAAGCTCTAAAATTTATTAATATATTATAAATACTATTACGCCTATATTTCTTTTAAAGATTATATATAATAACGATATTAATAACCTAATACTATAACTAGAATATTATTATATAAAAAATAAATAATTTTATAATTAAGATATAAAAAGTATAAAAAACTTTACTTCGATATATATAAAGACCGTAGGTTTTAAACTAGTTATATAACTCGGGTAATATCCCTATTCCTAAAAAAATACGGAAAGTTATAATTTTTATTTTTATATACTACCCGTTATATATTAAGTAATAATTAACGACGATATAATTTTTAAATAATTTAACCGATTTTAGAAATTAAATAATAAAGAAGATATAAAGTTAGGTTTAAATAATAATAGAATACCTAGGCTTAATAGTAGAGTAAATTAAAAATAATACCTTGGATTATATATTCGACCTATAGTTTACCCTTCCGGATTTATAAAATAATATAAATATTATTACTTTTTATATCCGAATAAAAGTTTATTATTTATAAATCTAGTATAAAAGTCGCTTCCTAGCGCCGTTTATTATAGTAACGATATATCGTATATTCTTTTATAATAAAGTAAGCGGTATTAAGCTCGGGCGGTATTACGAAAATATATAAAATTTATTATTTATTAATACCGTTATTTTTATAATAACGGCGCTTTATTATAAATTTAAAGAATATAAAATAGAATATTATATTATTAAAAAATAAAATAGTAATAAACTTAAAAGTGAAATAACTTTTTAAAATATAAATATTAATATTTATATTAATAAATCTTCGAGTTATATTCGAATAAATTACGAGAGCGTAGTATAAGTAAAAAGAAACGAAAATACGCGTCGTTACGAAAATATTATACGGTCGTATAATAAATATTTATAATAAAAATATATATAGTAAAGATTATCGATAGCCGGTAATTAATTTATTTAAAGAATCCCTAAAGAATTTAAAAAGTAAACTAGACTTCGTAAAGATAATTATAGAAATATAAATAAAAAATATTACTAACTCGCTACTCGACGATAATATTACTAATTCGCTATATAATAGAGATACTACTAATTTAATTTATAAAGATAATAATATAATTTAAAAATAAAGTTAAATAGCGGGCGATATAATTTCGGTATATATAAAGAAGATAATTTATAAATATTACTAGTTAATTTAAATATATAAGCCGAAGATATACCTAGTAACCCGATTATTAAAGAATATTAATCGGGGGGAAAAGAAAAAGATATATTTAATACGAAAATTATTAATATTAACGACGATAAAGCTAATTTCGAGATTAATATATAATAATTATAAAGTTTTTATACCCTTTTAGGCTAGATCTATATTATCGCGGGGTTATAAAATAAAGAATATCTATAGAATAAAAATAATTAAATTATAAATAATAAAGCGAAATATAAAAAGATGAAATAAAGGTAGTTAAAAAACGAGTAAATAATATATTTATCCGTTAATACTATATATAGAGAGAATCTTAGGTAACGATTAAATAATTAATATAAATAATAATAAATAGATTTACATCTATTATATAGTAGTATTTAAAGAAGAGATCTAAGTTATTTATTTATATAAACGCGAGTATATATATCTATTAAGAATTCGCCGGGTTATAAGAATCTTTTTATATTTTAAAATTATCCGACTCGGACGATATAATATATATAGGTAAATTATTAAAATCGTCCGAATTAAATAAATTTAGAGTTAGGAAAGACCTAAAGGAGTTATAAAATTTAAATAATATTAAATACTCGTGAAATATTTAAGTACGTAATAACTAGTAATTTAAATAATTAATAAAATTTATAAAGAATAATAAACCTATATTATAAAAGTTATTAATATATATATATAATAAATTAGAGTTACTAAACCTATTAATAATAAGTACTATTTATTAATAGAATTTTACCCGGACTCCCGATTTATTAATCCTATTAAACCTCGGGTCGGTATCTAATATAGAGTTTTAATATAAACCTATAAACGGTTTTCTAATAAAATTAATAATATTTAGAATATATTAATATTTACTTTTGAGATTTACCGATATACCGAATAGTTAATATTATAAATAATATCGTAAATACTTCCCTAGCTTCTTATTTAGTTTATATATATACTAGTATCTAGTTATTATTTTATAGTATTTATATCTTCCTATATATAAGCTAGAATATACGACGTTAAATAAAATTTTAATATATAAAGAAGGTATATATAAACGCTTTAACGTATATATATAATTAATAATTAAATTATCGGTATACTATATTAAGTCGTTATCCCCCTTCGAAAAAAAAAGATTTACGGCGTCCTCGCTAGTTTCTACGTTATAATTAAATATATAATTTATTTTAATTTAAAAGTCGTTATTCTAGTACCTTTAAAGTAATTCTTATTTAAATTATATATTTATTTCTACTAGTATATAGACTTTATATATATATACCTAGAGTATATTTAGCTCGCCTTCGGAAAAGTCCCTAATTACGTCCTTCTACTATAGTCGGGATAGAGTATCTAGTACTATATATTTAATATTAAATTTATAATAGATTTTTATATTTTAAAAATATTAAATATAATCTAAAGCCCGTACGATACGTAAATTAGTCTTTATTATAAATAAAGTAGTTATATTTATTTATTTAATTATATTAAGCGTAGCTCTATAATTAGTATAAACGATTATTTTAGAGGTTAATTCGATTATATATTTAACTTTAATAAATATTTATATTATTCCTACTAGTTTTATTTTAATAAATTAATAGCGTATTTCTATGTTCTTAAAGAATTAATTAAAGAAAAGGATAAATTTAATTTATTTCCGGTCGGGATAAAAGTTTTTTAATTTTTTTATAATATAATAAATTATAGCCCCGTAACCGAATTCCTTATTAATATTAAAGTCGATAAATAGTTTCTTTTTATTATCGAAATAATATAGAAAAAAAGACTTAAAAAAAGAATATTTTAAATAATTTTAAATAAATAAGTCTCTTATAAGGAAAATGATTTAAAACTAGTCTTTTTAATATATTTCTATCGTTAAGTGTCTATAAGGGGTATTTTATTTAATAACACGGTTTTTTTATTTTATAAAGGCCTAGCTAAAGTAATATAATCTTTAATATAGTTTTTTAATTAACTAGTTATTCCTAGGTATATTTTAAATATTATTAATATTTAAGGAAAAGTTAATTATTTAATAATTATAAATTTTTCTTTAAAAAGTAATAACCCGAACGAGTTAACTTTCTAATTAAATAGTATAATTAACGAATAACCGATAAACGCCTTTTTAGGGTTAATTAAAATATTAAATTTAACGAATAAAGAAAATACTATATATAGGTACTAAATATAATCCTCGAGGTTCTAAGAGAATACTATAACGTTATTAATATATACTCGGGCGAATATTTTATAAATATATAGAATCTAGTTTATTTATTATTATACGTATATAAACGAGTTCTTAAATCCTATTATTATAATATTAAAAGTCTTTTAGCCGCGGTATAATATAATAATAAATTTATATTTATCTTTAAAATATACTCGTTATCAATAGAAGAAACTAGCCGCGTTAATAATAATAATTTAACGATAATCTTTAATAACGTTAATTATATTATTTTATAGAGGTAAATAATAGACGTTTATTATAACTATAGTATTTAAACCTCGAATATTAATAATAGTATAACTTTTTTTAATATCGTCTAATTTTATAGTTTAAATAACGAAAATTAAGAAATTAAATAAAGTAGTTTATATCGTCTATTTAAACCGTCCCTAAATATATAATTTATTAAAGATTTCGTTAATAATCTTCTAGTTTTCGTTATTTATAAAATAAATATATACCGTTTTAGGTACTTTATCTTCCTAGTCGACACGAAGTAATATACGTATTTATTCGTTTTTTAGAATATTAATAAAACCTCCTTCTACCTAAAATATAAAGAATTAATTAATAACTTTTATTAACTCCGGTTATTTATTATGAATAATAATATCGTTTAAGAGGATATTATCCTTTATCGAAATAATTACTTTTATTAACGGAATAGAAAACTAGGAATTAATTAGATTCTTTATATCTTATTTCTCTAAAGATTATTTAAGAAGTAATAAACTAGTACTAGCGATAATTATACTATTAAAAGTATTTTTAATAAAAGTTTTTTTATACTCTTAAAGAGACCTTCGTATAACGAGCTCGCGAACGTCGTTATCGTTTATAATAATACTATAGTAGTTATTAAATTAAACCTCGATTATTTAGCCTAGTTTTATATTCCTAGAGATTTTAATATACTTATCCGTTTTATTCTTTATAAATATTAATCTTATTCTATTATTAACGATTCCGGTAAAGAGGTATAAATTAGTATCTACCGATTTAAAAAAGGGATCTCGTATTAATAAATTAAATTTATATACTTCGATAATTACTATAGTTTATAAGGGGATAATTTTCATTTTAGTAGTATATACCGGCCGGTTTATATCTATACTTTTTAAATAAACGTCGATAAGATATTTTACTTTATAATTATTAATATAAATTATTTAACGAGATATTAATATATTAATCCCTTTAGGGGCTATAATATTTATATTAATAAATATATTTATTTTAAAATTATCTATAATATAGACTTTCTTAGAGGCGGTTTCGGTTATTATTTTATTATTACTTTTATTTTTCCTAGAGAAATATAAAGAGGTAACGATATATTTAGAAATAATATAATAATTAATACTAATACCGGTAATTTAGAGTAGGGTTATTATAGTATAAATTCTAGCTTTTAAAAGAAAGTATACTATAAATTTATAATCGGCGATAGTTACTTTATAACTAATATCTTTATAACTTTTTTTTATTTTAATTTTAGGGTTTAAACCGACCCGAATACTAGTATACTAGTACTTCTTGAATATTTATCTTATTCCTATATTTTTAGAAGAGTCATAGTTTAATTTAATAATAGGTTTCTATTTTAATAATCTATTATTCGTTTTAACCTAGTAATAGACTTTTATATTCTCGCGTATTACTAAAGATTATTTACTTTATTAAATAGTATTTATAATTAAACGTCTAGGGTAAGTTCCTTTATTAGTATTTCTACCCTATCCTCGGCTCCTAAAATAAATATATAGTATATTCCTAGATCGGAAGTCTTCCTTATAGATATAGTATTAAAATAAACTAAATAGTTAAACTTTATTAATAATTATCTAGAAATTGTATATTTCGTTTTATTTATTATAGATATTATTCTACTACTAATCTTGGTCCTATTTATTAACGTAATTAACGTTAGGCGTAAATTACTCTTTTATTTATAACTCTATAATATTATCTTTTTAAGAATAGTTCTTTTATACCTCGGTTTTATAATAAATAGTTATATATTTAAAGAGTATTTACTATTACCCGAAATAATTAGGATTATAACTACTAGTTATAAACCCGCGGTTTTCTTGGCGCGATTAATAGTTAAGACGATTTTTATTTCTAGGAGAAAAAGATATATTCTTAATATTACTACTAATAATTTATAACTAAATAAGTAGCGGTTAAATTTAACGAGGCTACTACTATATTTAAAGAATATTTAATATATTTAATAGGCCGGATTAATAAATTAATAAGAAGTAATTTAAAATAATTAATTCTATTATAATCGGAACTAGTTAAATTATTAATAATTCTACTAGTTTTATCGTAAACTCTTTAATTTAGGAAGCGGTAAAGGCCTAGTTATTTTATTACTTCGTATTATTCCTAGCTAGACTTCTTCTTTAATATTAAGTAAATTAAAGAATTTATTTAATAAAACGTTAAGTTTAGGCGGATTAATAAAAAATTTAAAATTAGAGTCAATATAATCGTAAATTATAAATATTTATTAATATACGCTAGGAATATCGGCGGCTTTAATTAAGTTAAATATATTATTTATATACTACCTAAGCGTTTTACTAGTATATATTTAAATATATTTATATTTATTAAAATAAAGTTTACGTATAACTTCTAACGTCTTTATTTTAAATTATTTAATAAAATTATTTATTTATTTAGGGCTAGCGAAGGTATATATTAAAGCCTTAATATTAATATTTAATTTATTCGAGAATTATTTAAGGGTTATTCCTTTAAGATATAAAAATAAAAACTTTTATATTTCCTCTTCGTCGTATTATTTAATTATATTATTAATGTGATTTTTAAAGTCGAAAATGTTTTTATATATAGTATATTTTCTTAAAATAAATAAGTTATTCTTTTTATTACCTTTAAAGTCGAAGAATTTAATCTCTTCGAGTTTTAATTTATTTTAGGCGCTTACTTTAATATTAATATTATTATAACTAATTAGGTTATTCTTTTTTATTAAATCTTAAAGTCTTATCGGGTCTACTTTTATTTTAATTATCAACTTATTAATAATAACCTAAATCTCTAACGATTTTATAAAGTTTATTATTTATTCGGGAGTTATAATTAAATATTTAAAAGGAGTTATATTTTCTTCGTCTTCGTCTTCGTCTTTTAAAGACTATTTCTTTTATAGGTATTAACGAAGTTCTTTAATATCCCTTCGAAAAATATTAATAAACGGTATTATAGTTATTTTATTAGTAACCTAAAGTAATTATATAATAGGTTATTTAAATTTAGCGTACTCTAAAAGATCGTTATTAAATTACTTCGTTTTCTAGCCCCTCTTTAACGAATATTAAAGAGGTACTTTAATAGGAGGATTAAAAAACTATAAAATTATCTAAATAATTACTCGTTTAACGTTAAAAGTAACTTTTATTTATTTTATAATATATTTATTTAATAATAAGAATTCTTATAAATAAAAAGTAAAATTAATTATAATAAAACTTAATTAAGTTTCTTCTAGGGTAATAACTAGGGTAATAATTAATTCTAAATATAATACTAGGCGAATAATATAAGAGTAGTATTAAAAAATTAATATTCTAGTATTCTTTTTCTATAGCGGAAGCGTAAGAGATATAATTAATAATAGATTTATTAAACTAGACGTTTATTTAATAAGTAGTTTATTAAAATAAATCGTTATATTAATAAAAAGAAAATAAATAAAAGGAAGTTTAAAATATTTAGTTTAGTATTTATTATTAATACCCTAAATAAAAAGGGTATTAAATAGGTTATTTTAATAACTTAATAAAAAGTATAGAAATACTTATTTAAGGTAGTAGGGTACGGTACGAAAATATTAAATAAATATAATATAAATAAAACTCGCTATCGATACGGAGTAAACTATTTCAAATATAATAATTAATAAAGAGTATATTGGCCGTTTTTTAGAGGTTATTTTACTATTTATAACTAGTATAATCGTTCTCACTAATATAGAAGAGGTCTAATTCTACGTTAGTATTATTATTACTACTATTTAATACGGGGTTAATATAATAATATATAATATAAAAGATATAAATTATTCTATAGAGGATTTGGCCCTAATATACTAGAATTTTAATAATACTCTAGTTTTAATAGAGCTAGCGGTAGGGCTTAGCCCGCCGTTTTAGTAAATATTTATAATAATACTCTTATTAAAATCTACCCCGTAATAACCTAACTCCTTACCTAAAAACTATATATTTCAATCTATATAAAGAGAATAGCGAGATAATTAATTAAAAAAGATATATAATATTTAGAGAAATTAATATAAAGTTAGTTATATTATTTAAAGACTAATATTTTAACTAGGATAAAAAATAACTATAATAAAAAACGAGAAGAGTATGTATTTATAACCCTAAAAAAGAAATTAAAGATTTATTAATAAAATTTATAAATTCGTTCTTGAAGGATTATTTAGATACTAGATATTCTATTTTAAAATATATTTATTTTTTATAGAATAAATTTATTAACTAGTTAATAAAATATTAAAAAACTATCTCTCGGTTAATTATAAATATAGAGTATATCGACGAGATAAATATTACTATAGAGTTAAAATTTCTAATATCTTTATTAATAAAAATAGGATATATTTAAAAGAATATAAAGATTATTTGATTTATAATTAATAATTAAGTAATTATCAAAATAATTATTAACCCTATTAATTACTCTATTATTAAATATATTAATTTAAACTATTATATTATTCGCGAAATAATTACTAAGATAAATATACTCTAAATTAATTATATATCGATAATAATAATAATTACGGATAGGTTAATATTATGGCTTGACTATACTAAGTATAGTAGCTTGGCTTCTTTAGCGCTAAATCCTATCTACTATCCTAATTCGTCGAAGACGAATACCTAGCTAGTTAATTAATCAATAATATTAAATATAAATATAAATATATTATAATAATAGTAGTAACGGCGTAGTTATACTAGCTCGTACTTTAGTTCACTATTCGAATAAATAGAAATATATTAATACTATCCTTATAGTACTAACGATCTACTCGTTCTTTAAACTACTCTTCTATATTAACTTTTCGTTATAAAAACCTCTATTAGTACCTACCCGAAGTAAATACTTTACTATAGAAATAGCCTTAATTATAATCTTCCTATAGAAACCTTCCGTTAAGTTTTATTCTATAACGATATAGTAATCTACCTCTATTATAAAAGTAGTTATATTTTACTAAAGTAGGTACTTCGCTTCCGAAGTACTAGAGTACTATTTATAGAAGCCTTCTATAAATACTCTATATTAAATAACTATACCTCCGGCTATACTATTAGGAAGTATAGTTTCTATACTATATTTTTATTAATTTAGTATTTTAATTTCTATTACCTTAAAGTGTTCTTTTTTTAAAAATCTATTAAGATTCGCTAATACTCGTATTTACCCTTAAATTCGAGGAATATTTTTTTTGAAATAGAGAAGTATACTCTTAACCCCGCTAAGTTTAGGTTAAAAGATACGAGTTTCTCTACTAAATTTTAAAAGAAACTCTTACTTTAGTATCTTTAAACTTTTGAATTTAGTATCTATTAATACCTCGAATTCTTTCGTAGAGAACTAACGATAGCTGTCGTATTATTATATAAATACTATATTCGTCTTTAAGGAAAAATTAAGTCCGTTATTTTACTATTTAAATAAATTCTCTAAATTTATCTTATTCTTTTTTAAAGAAAAAATCAAATTTTAAATTAGTTATTACTACGCTACCTACTAGAGACCTTATAGTATAAGTGTAGTATATACGAGACTTCGTCGAATTAGGATATTTATTCGCCTACTTTATCGAATCTACTATAAAAGAGGTAGTAGTTTAATTTACTAAAGATATTTTCTAACCTCCGCTTATTTATCTATCTCTATCTACTAGAGGTTAAAGAGCCGGTTTATAAAAACTATTTAAATAAACCTAACTATAAGAGTAGGCGATTAATAAGAGTCTATTACGAAAAGTTATTAAAGAATTTAAATAAATAACTCCTAAACTATATTAATAATAACGTTCTAATTTTATAATAAAGTTATTTAATATAGGCGAAGCGAATTATAATAAATAGTCTTAATTCTTTTATATTACTTTTTAAGATACTAAAGATATTTATAAAAATAATAAATACGAAAGTTATTAACCTAGCGAATTCCGTTAACCCGAAATCGATATAACTACCATTAACGCTAAAGTATTAATTATTAATACTATTATATACTACCTCCGCGAAAATCCCCCGTAATTTAATCCTTAAGGTCTATAGGGTAATCTAAGGCCTTAAGGAGATCTAGGTTATAATAAAGTAGGCGGCGGCGACGGTCCCGCCGTAATATAATTTAATCCTAGAGATATCGGCTTCTTCGATCCTTTCTATAATAATAAATCCTACGATACCGGCCCTACTATAGAATATATAGGAAAAAATACCTACTTCCGCGATATACTAGTATTTAGTAATAGAATTAAGGACGTCGCTCGCGTTAAAAGTATTAAATTAATATAAAATAATTTATAACTCTACCTACGAGGTAAAGCGCTAGAATAATATACGTTATAATTTACTAATAATGAAAAACGATTAATAACCTACGGGTAGAGCCTAGACGAATAGAATTTCTTTCTATTAAAACGATTCGGACTAGTTAAGGCTACTAGTATAATATAATTTATTAAAAAACCATATATTATTATTAATATAATATATTACCGGGAACCTAGGGAATATATTATAATTATTATTAAAGTTACTCGTATAGCCAAAATAAGCGATATTAATAATTAATTTAATATTATATAAAATAATTTAGATATCGAGTTTTAATTTAATATCGAAATATTTAATATTAATACTACTTTTAATTAGTTCCTTATATTACTAGATAAGAGAAAGTATTAATAATAGATAAAAATAGTATATTTTCGGCCTAGTAACTCGAATTTACCTAAATAAATTTAATTTAATAAAAATCAAAATTAATATAATTACTAGAAGGGTATATAGTTTCGGTTAATAAATTCTAGATACTAGAATTAGGGCTAATAATAGACTTCGACTCTATATTAGAAAAACGGTTATATTTACTAGAATTAATATTAGCCCTAACCTCCTCGCTATAGAGATTTACGCTTTTAAGGTTAGTAGTATAGAAACTAGTATATAAATCCACTTTATAGAAGTATTAACGCGAGTTATTAAAATAACCGACTTTAATTTCCTACCCTATTACCTTAGCGTTAAATTACTACGGGGCCGAATTAAAATATATAATTAAACGGGTTCAGTTCGCGGCCTCTATTTAAAGTTAATATTAATAACCCTAGTATATTTTATAAAAATACCTCCTACCGACTTACCGGAACCTTTAATAAACTATAATAACCTAGGGAGTAAAGAGTATATTAAACTAATATATTAAATAATCTAGATTATAGTTATAAGTACTCGGAAAACCCTCCTAATAACAACTACCGTAATAAAGAAATTAATATTTATAGAAATATTAATTCCTTCTACGATAAATCTTATAAGTACTAGGAAAAATAACTATAATAATTAGACGATAACTATAATTATTATAAAATTTATAAATATAATTAAATAGACTTTACGGAAATCAATTTCGTTTTAACCCCTCCGTAATTCAATTATATATATAAAGATTATAACGAGGTATTCTCCTCGCGTAATAAACTATTTTCTTATCTACGCTAGAAATACTAGATTTCGTTAAAAGGGAAAGTAAAGCTAGTAGATAAAACTAGAATAACGAAGACTTCCGCGAGGTAGAAGGTAGAGTTATTAAATAAAATAAAAATACTAAAACCTTCCGATAAATTATAGAATTTACTACCGAGGGGGAATTTCTATAATTATAATACCTCGACTCTATAAACCTACTAAACCTAAGCTTCGTCTATATATATTATCGAGTTAGTTATAATATAATAGTCTATAATACTAGGCTATACTTTCCGAGGTTTTTATTATATTACTATAAAGATCCGCTTTAGCGAAGTAAATAAAATTAAATTAAATACCTACCTAGATCTAGAATACTCTATTATTATAAAAGATCGAGTATTCTTATAAAAATATATCCCCGATTTCGATAAACTCGTTAAGATAATAGTATCGTTTATTTTAATATATAACTTAGGGAATAAAATTACCTAAATATTAAATTACGTCCTAGTAGATATTTATATAAAAGGGAATTTAAATAGCGATATCTTTACTCAAATAATTATAAAGATTTATATTACGGAAAACTTTAAAATAAACCTATTTATCGGTATTAATATTTTTATACTATATATATTCTTAATAAACTTTAATATTTAGTTATAATCTATTATTATAGATAGTTACTAATTTATTAAAATTCTAATTAACTCCGTCGTAAAACCTTTTACTAAATTAAGGCGCGTAATTAAAATAAATTAATCTATTATAATATTTCTTTAGTCTACTATATCGGTACTAGTTTCGTATTTAAGGAATTTTTTAAATAAGGACTTCTTATTCGAGTTAGAGCTCGCGGAAAATCATCGTTTAGACTATATATATATATATTATTAATATATCCCTCTCCTTTATCTAGGTCTAGAATATTATATCTCGTCTAGTTAAACTACCTCGATATATTAGATTAAGTATACTAGTAGACTTTAACGGTATAAAATACTATTAAGTTTTACTAAAAACTATATCGCTAGTTATTTATAACTAGCGAATAATAGAGTTAGGAGAGCTCGGACCTTCTTTTTCTTAAAATTATTCGTCGATATAAAAATCTTTATTTATTTAAGTTTCGTTATCGCCGAGGTATTTACCTATTAAAGTCTCTACTATTATTATTAATCTATCCTTAGAGATAACTCTCTTTAATAATATAATAATCTACGGTTTTAAATAAGCGGTAAACTTCCTAGCCCGTCTAGTCTAGGAATTCGCTAACGTCTTTATAGACTCGGGGAATATAGTCGATATATTAAAATATTAATAAATATTTATTAACCTAAAGTTAGGCGTTTTATTAAAGACTTTAAAAGTCTATCCCCTCGGCTAGAAAGATAAGTAAATAATCGACGAAATATTCGATAAAATATAAATATAAAGTAAACTTCGGTATATTAATTAACCTACTCTATTTAGTTAATTATATTTTATTATTTAATATAATACGCCTAGTAGAAGAAAAGGTCGTATTATTATAAATATTAAAGATCTAAATACTATTATAGAAAATAATAACTATTCACTACCCTTTTAAATTAATATTATAGTATTAATAATAGGATTTCCGTTTATATCTATAATCGATATTATCGGCTAGTTTCTCTAGTTTATAATTTAACTACGTAATCGCTATAAATTAATTATAGTTAGTTACCGCGGTTAGGAAAAGTCTAATATCGCGCTAATAAACTATAAAAAATTATCGCTCTACGTTTAATACTAAACGGATATTATATTTCGTCCGCTATAGATATTTACTAGGGTATATATTAATAATATTATCGTCTTTAACCGTACCCTAGTAGAGTATATAAATTATTTATAATAATTATTTTTATTACTACGAATTAAGTATATATTTTTATCGCCGAAAAAATCCTACCTCGGTTATATTTTAGTTATACTACTAGGATAAAGAGTCGATAACCTCGGAATATTTATATTAGAAAATAAAATTAGAGTTATTATAGCTCTATATTTTCTAGTTATATTATAAAATTTTAAAATCTTCCTAGGATTAATAGGCTAGCTACGATCTTCTATATTAAAGTATATATAATATATTTAACCGTTATAAAAGTGTAAAATAATATTTATTTAGGGAATACTATTAAAATAACTTTATCCTACTATACTATTATCGAAGTAGACTTTATTAGAAAGTTTAACTATAGTAAAACTTTCGTTATCGTTATAGTATAATCTATAAAAGACTTCTATAATACCGAAGTTTTCCGTAATACCTTAGCTCTCTAGCTTAATAAAGAAATAAATATTAACTAAATTATATTACTAGCCTATAATTAATAAATTAAATACTTTTATAAATTTATAAAATATATTCCGTTTACCTACCTTCCTAGTCTATTATAATATTATACGGAAGTTATTTATCGACTTTAATACCTCTAAGAAATAGGGATTTATTATTATTATCTATTATACCGAAGTTAATATAGAATAACTTATATATACCGCGGTATAATCGATTATATTCCTTAGTAGGAGTCTCGGTATTATAGAACGAAATTACTAACCTATTAAACTCAAGGTAGTTAATATTATATAGATAGTTCATAAAGTATAATATATAATTAAATCGTCTAAAAAATTACTAGTAATAATCTATACCGACTATTCAACCGCGGTACCTATTTCGAGATAAATAACTCTTACTATATTATCTACTAATAAATTAAATTTTAGGTTAGTATAAGTTTCTTAATACCTATTAAACTTTAATTTTATTATTAGATATAAATTTAATAAATCTAATATTATACCGGATATACTCTCTCGTCTATAAATAAATATTCTAGTAGACGGAAAGGCCGAAGTACTAAATAGTCTCTACGGAAATATAATTATATTAAGTAAAGCGGAATAGTAGATTATACTACCTAAAGTCTTTATTTACTATAATATACTAGTAGAGATAAATAACGAATTTAAATAGTATCTCAAGAAAGTATATATCGACGATTTATAATAAAATAAGGTCGTCGAACTATTAAAACAAACTCTAAATAAAGATAATTTACTAGAAGGTTTCCGCTTTAGAGAATAAACTAGTTTTATCTATTTCTTAAATAACGAAGGCCGCGAATATTTATACGTCCCGAGGTATTTATAGTATAAAATCTTTAAAATCGCCTATAATAGTAATTTCCATATCGGATTCTATTATATATATAATAAAATAGCGCCTTTATTATTTATCCGTAGTTTATTTAAATAACTATATAAATATATCGACTATTATCCTAACTATTAATTAAATTAAACGAAATATTATTTTATTTACGGCGATCTAAATCCTATAATAGCCCCGACTATACTATTCTATATTATAACTATCGATTTTATTATAACTTTACCCGAATATCAAGATCGTAATACTTTTATAATTATTATATATAAATCGACGAAACGCCTCCTATTAATACTAGGAAAGGATATTAACGACGCCGAAATTTAAACTAATATTTTTATTACTACTTTAATAAGATATAACTAGGGTATCCCTTATATAATTATTAATAATAAGGACTTTAAGTTTATAAGTTCGTTCTAGTACTAAATCTTCTAAAAGATAAATATTAATATATTTAATTCTACCGCGTAGTACCTTTAAACCGACGGATAATTAGAATATATTAATTAGATAATAGAAATCGCGCTTCGGTTCTACCTTAATACTAGCGAGACTAATTAGGTCGCTATTCTACTTTATTTATAAAACTTATTTAATAACGCGACTACCGTAACTAGATTCGCTTTTAACGAATTAATATACGGCTTCCGCGTTAGGGAAGTTATCGATATATTATTAAATTTATTTTAAGAAAATATAACTCGCCTTTATAATATTAAACGAGACGAGGTAAATAATATTATAATATTCACTACTATTATAATAAAGACTCGCTACGATAGTAGGTATAAATTTATATATTTTAAGAAAAACTCTCTAATTTATCTTAGGTTTTATTATAATTATTATATTCCTAGGGTATATTATAAATTACGCTACGGAATAGAGAAGGGAATCGGCCTTTTTGACTCTATTCCCTTCCCTTCTTTGGGGAAGGGAATTTTTTTTGTACCAATATTTGTCCTAATTTTTTGAATTCCCTTCCTCGATTTTCGAAAAAGTCAAAATTCTCTTCCCTGTTCCGCAGCGTATTATAAATATTCGAATTAATATATTAGACCCTTTAAGATACTAGAAAAGATTAGTAAATTTATATATTATCTAGAGTTACTTCTAGTAATAAGGATTTACCTTATTATATTAATAATTTAATTTACATTAACGCTTAACCTATCCGAGGATCTTTATTAATATATAGAAATACCGCCCTCTTTTATTAAAGAAAACGATACGGGAGTTAAAACTAAATAAATAACTCCTCTATTCAAGATCGAGTATTTACTAAATAAACGAATAATTAAAAATAACTCTTAATACCTCGTAAAATAGAAGGGTTATAAAAGTTAGGGTAATTAGTAATATCCTTTATATATATTAAATAAAAGTCAAGACTTTATAAAGAAATTAAAAGAAAGAGAAATTATAATAACTATTATTATATCTATTAAGAGAAGTAGTAGAGTTAGGAAAGTACGAGGTAGTTAACGCCTACGAAAGTCTTTAAGAGAATATATATTACTATAGAAACCTTCCGTATATATAAACTCGATAGGATAATATATTAATATAGAAGACCCCTTTATTATAAATAGTATTATATATATTATAATAGCGAGGACGTTATTTTATTCGTTTTATATAAATATTATTATAGTTTAATTATATTAAATATAGTAACTTGGCTTCCTTAGCGCTAAATCCTATCTATTATTTTAATTCGTCGAAGACGAATACCTAACTAGTTAATTAATCAATAATATTAAATATAAATATAAATATACTATAATAGTTAACGAAGTTTTTAAAATTTATAAAGTTTATAATCTTTAATATTATATTAAGGTTTACGTCGGAGTAAATATAAGATTATATTATCGTTATTTTAACGTTATTAACGATTAGGTAGTTAATAAGAGTATTAGATTACAATTATTATTCTCTATTAGCCTAGCTTATTAAATAGGTCTTAGCTCAAGGCTAGGGCAAGCCCCTTGAGATAATACATAGATTATAACTACCACAGTTACTACTCCTTAATGAACTACATCAACACCATAGAAGAACCATCCCTATGAACGTTGCTAACGATACTGCCCTTCGCAATTACTCCAGGGTCATTGGCAAGTCAATAGCGCCGAAGGTCATCACCGTCTGCCGATGCACATCTAAAACTGACCAAGTCAACTTCAACACGCCAACGGAGCGCGGGCATCGACATAGCTAGCAATACGAAAATAGTAGAGGACGGCGGCATCCAGCGCGTACTATGAGGTAGTAATTAACTACGGTCTTGCATACAAGTAATTAGACGGCTAAAGCTCTATACAGGAAATGAGCGGCTGAGTCGAATGGTAGTAACCTTCGATTAAAACAAGGGAAGATCAGACCGTAGTCCCCAGTCATATCCTTATGACATTTCACGTCATTTCCAATAGGAGATCGAGAACCAACAGTCGCGCTTTGTAAATTTCCTAGCGCTGTACTACCTTCTTATTTCGTACATCACCCTATCTCAATTTGAGTATGGCACTGTCCGAGATGACCCCGCGACAGCTCTAGAACAGGGGTCATAGTCGCCAGCACAGTACTAGACAAGATAATTAAAAGCAACGTAAACTTAACCAGCAGGTTGAATCGATTTCTCGAATCTGTTCTCGCACAAGAGCGTTCTTTATACTGGAGGAGGGCGTAAAACCATCTCGTAACGCCTCCTTATCTTGTACCGGTAATTTATGAACATAGCGCAGGGGATCCCACTTGGACATGAAAAGTTTCAAAAAATCTAATTGTCCTTGACGGGTGCGCCGCTCATTGCCTCTTACGTGCGGAGGTACTTGCAAAATTTAGTTGCATTAAATGCACCGTAAGAAACCTATGGCTCGAATGGTCAACCAATCAAGCGCGCGAATGCCAAATACATGCTGACTTCGGGCGTGGGAAAGTCATTCCCGTTTTGGTATTCATGTGTTCGACATGCATCAGTAGCTTATGGCGCTTTAAGTGCAGGTAATTAATGTCCTTCCGTCACTGCCATCGAAAGCGGGGTAGGCAGACCATATCTGTCCAGGAGCGTGGTGCAGCTCAAATGCTGATAAGCAAATACAGCTGCCACTTCAAGAGGATCTTTCTTCCCGCTCCTTCCAGCCATCTCCAACTGCTGTCTTCACTCCAGCATCGACTCAGCCTGTAATACTGTTACGAAGTCGCTGTCCCAGGTGAGCTCCAATACAACAACAAATCGGCATCAAGGCTTACGATGATCAGACTTAACAATGATGGATCCATCCTTAGACACGTATCAGGTCTACAAATTTGAAGTTGACCCTCCCCCAGGCTTCTAATCCATGCCGACAGTCCCACAGTGAAAAACCCGTGTTTTTGTCGGCCAAAGATGAGACGACTGATGTCCCTGTTACTTCATCATTGGGGTCCAAGGAGACCCGTAAGCAGCCATGGAGGGATTTCTTGGACACCAAAGAACATTCTCAGTCACGCGAAGAGAAGCCATGGGTTCAGTACACCAAAGACAAACAAAAGCCTCTCAACTTTCGTGGGTGAAGTGGAACAAGGATTACGAGCTGATGTGTTGGAGGATATCGAGGGTCTGACTTTGGGTACTGAATCTTATGTTTGGTCGGTGGACTATGCTCTTAAGAGCACGGCATGCCAGATAGCTATATAGTGTACTGAATAGAAGGGACAAAGCCGCTAGAAAACCATGAAAGCAAAGCCTCGACGTAGTTCAAGTTGAGGCTAAGGCCGCAATCAGTCGCATTTGTCAGCGCTTAACTGAACATATATGAAATCCGAAAAAGGTTGCACTGTTTCTCACGAGAACTAATAAACAAAGCATGATGCCTGCAGTCTCACACACACGATGATCAGCCTGTCGGAGTCGCTCGAAATAGTCTACACCCAGTGGACTGATGGTAGTGATACCACAGCGCGCCCGCTCCATATCAACAATGAAAATATATTCTAGTGGACATGCAAGGCGTTGCCGACGTACATACCGCTAAACTCGGGCGGAAGGTGCTCCCGGGCGGATCAGCAGGACTAGTCCCTCTTCCTACTACACTAGGCAACAGGAATCCTCAAACTTTGAGTTATCTGGGGCAGTAGTATCCGCGAAAGTTCAAGTCCATTGCAAAGCTCAAATTAGACGTCTGTCTACCGTACACTGCTTATTCGTTCACAAGACCGGAAGCGTTGAACCTGACAACACCTGGCAGAAACGTTAGGAATGAAAATGAGGGGTACCCTGAGTCCGGGGGTCCCATCCCAACAGAGCTATGGCTGGCCTCAGGATCGTTGTGGAGGTCTAAGCCCCCGCTCTGGGTCTCGAACGCCTAGATCTCTGCCTTTCTCGCTAACAGAATTAGCCAATGGCCATTCCGAGGATTCAGAAAGCTTTTTGGTTGAACCCCTGGACTAGAAGGCATCTTCGCTTTGGTAAAAGGCTCTCCGGATGCCATGGGTGGTGGCATGTTAGTGTCACCCAGAGTGCTCTGTCTTTTTAAGCCGCATTGCTGGCAATTCTGCAACTGCCGCCCTATCACAGCTTCCCACGCACTACCCCTCATTCTAAGGTAGGGCTGAGACGGAGAGCAATCGTGAGGTGTGCAAAGAATAGATTTCGCAGCCAATCAAAAGGATATAATACGTTATCGACATGCGGTATGAAATTAGCTTGCTTACTTCCTATCGTATTGCTGTACATTTGTGGCTCTGCCAATTAAACGAGAGCAGATATTTTGGTGATGGTCCTTTTCCAAAGATTAAATAGCCATTCCTTTCAGGGTCAACAGTCTCTTGTCACTTGTCTTGTATCGTAATTGGTCGGTACTATCGTAGTTTGAGACGAAGCCCTGAGGCGGATGCAATGGAGGATATGCGATACATTAGCGCTTGATGTATCGAAATTAAATAGCATTCAGCGAATTATAGTACGTTTCATTACCTGAAATCAGGCCCTCATTACCTACGTTTGCAGTCTGACCTTCGAAATACACGGGCGCATTGTGTCTAAGGTAACATGAGCAACATTCTCATATCCAGATCTGCTCAGTCGCTGTATGCTACGAAAAGTCTACTGTGCTTCGCTTTGCAATCATCAATACTCTCAGCAAAACCTTGGGTTCATTTTCACAAGCAGCAGGTTTCTCTCTCTTGTGTACGGGCCAAATAATGCTGACATTGGTCTGATGGTTTAGGCTCACTATTCCAGGAAACCAAACCTCCTCCTGTCTTCCGTGCCTCTACCTGTACAAAGTCCAAGATGCAGTTTGATGGCGCACTTTCGACGGCTGAGCCGCAATGCAAGGCTCTAGGAATACTTTTAGACGCAGGTGAAAATACTATACTATGGGATGATTGTCGACTGATTTGGGACTCCGCTTCTTTGGTGTCGTCAGGCACCAAATCAGATGAGGTAAGACCACCCGCAAGTCGAAGCCTCGTTGTTACTAATTGTGGCTCCACAGGTCTTTGTGTTTGGTGCTGAAGGAAAATACTCTAAGCGCAGTGGAGAAGTCTATACTTTCAAATTCAAGCACTGCTTCGAGTTTGGCCCCGATAAGAAATACGTGATCCGGGTCTCCAAGAGCTCATTGGATGGGCAGGAACAGCTCGTGGATGTTGTATACCAGACAAGGTACTCGGATGGTGGACAGAGACTTTTTGAGCAGGAAGTCCATGAGATGACGGACGCTATGAAGTCGGGCGGCCTACAAGAGGCGCTGACAACGATCTTGAAACCTACGGTTCCGTCAACCCAACCAGCATCACGTTCAACGCGAACCACTCACGGGCGCCGCGCATAGCAAGGGTTTAAGAGGTGCTTTGAGAATTTGTCAATACTCGATTGAAGCGTCTATCTTTCGGTCATGACGCGTTGCTCACATAGTGAGGTTTACTGCAATTGAATAGCATACTCTGTTTGCGATATCAAGTTTCATATATGCTTTCGTCTGAATTATCCCTTTCGAAGACCATGTTTGGGCGTTCGATGACCTGCTGACGTAGCATCTCAGCTGAGGGATCATGGAGCTAATGCAGGACCCGAGCAAGCTTGTACGCCCCAGAAGCCGTAACGAAATACGCAAAGCTTCCCTTTCAGACATCCTCTACCACAACCTCGTTAAGGCTATCTTATCAAATGAAACAAATAGCGAAGCTCTAACCATTCTCTTCGAAATAGTCCCATCACCATACTATGGACCGAGTGATGCTTGGTTTGGAATTCGGCCTCGCATATATCCTCTGACGCAGGAGAAATTCGAGGTGACTTCGGCTGCATATTGCCTACAGAATCAGAATAGCCCCAGCATTGGACGGGTCTGCGTCTACCATGCGGAAGGAAAATACTCTCCGCCAACCATACATACCTACGACTCGAAGTTGCGGTACTGCTTCACATTTGAGCCATAACGAGTGAACGTGGCTCAAGCCAGTCGGAACTCTTCTGAAGCGCAGACTAGGAAGGTGGATTTAGATAATGAGACCAGGTCTCCGGACGGAAGGAGCAAATGTCTTGAAATTATCTTGAAGACAGTTCCAAGTTCAAGAGATGACCCATACTATAGGATCCTGGGGTCTCGAAAAGGCGTGTGAGCATACTGTGAGCCTACGCCACTCAGTTATTCAAGTGACTGGCTCGAGCTAGCGTTGTCATTATGGCGCCAAGCATATGTAGACAAGGAGGATACGTAGGAACCTCAGTACAGCAGTGCCACTAAGTCTCGGGAATCGTGGACATGTAAATTAGTAATATTTATAGCAAGGCTTGTTCTTCTCGTCCCTCGTGTGACTATTTGCCAAATGGGTTTTTCGTTGTTGTGTCTTCATACGTAATTAGCAATAATTAGAAACATCGCTTACTGAGCTTGCTTCAGTCTCATCAGCTGTACCCTTGCAGCACCAATTCCGTATCTTCTCAAGGACGCACTGACCAATGCTCACCTCTTCAACGTGTCCGTATCACCTGTCTATACTAGTCACTGCTGTCCCCCGCCGCGCCTGAAATTGCCACAAATTGTGAGAAAGCCGAACTCCAAGCCTTTGAGTTCTTTTCATCTTTCGCCCATGCCCGCAGATTATTTCCCTGCTCTAAGTCCAATTTCATTGTCTCAACATTCTTGGTCCCGTTGAGTATAGCAACATTCTTCATATGCTCGCACAGCCCGTAAATAACCACTTCCTTGTCCACACAAGCAGCGCCTGCCAAATTTGTTACGAAATCGCTACGCAACAACTCCGGGTTGGCTGTCAAGGCCCAGAAACCTTGGTAAGTCATTCCCATTTCAGTACAAAATCGGCGTACTTCGACATCGTATTTGTTCTTGGGATGGAATGCATTTTGCACCACAGAAGGTTTAATATTGACGCGTTGATGAATGAGTTTTAACTCTGTGTGCGAGACGTTTGAGATACCAAGACTACGAATAGTGTGTGGTACGCATTCTTCGAAGACCGCCCATGCTTCTAAAGTGTCTTCCAATGTATCGTATGGGGTATGAAGTATCAAGCAGTCGAGGTAAACACTCTCCAAAGCACTTTCGACGGCGGGTCGCAGGTTGTCTAGCGATTGAATTATCGATGATCTGGCTTGCTCTGTGATGCTTGAAGCGGGGTCATAAGGTAGCCTCCGTTGGATATCTAGCACCAAACCTGGCGTAAATTTCGTCTCTGGCTCCCATTTCCATATCAGCCTGAAGCCTATCGATCGCCGTCGAGCGTTAAAGATTACTTACGAATATGGAGGTCTTGCCGGCGAGCGTAGCCTCTCGAGAGACCTATCCTCAGACCTTGACCCATTAGATCCTCTCGGTAGTGTTGAGGATGCGCTGCCGTATCGAAAGCTCTGAAGCCTGACTCCAGGGCTTTAATGACAAGCTCGGAAGTCTTATCCCCTTTCCACGCAGTGCCGTATATCATTTTCTTCGCATGAAGCCCGTTTCTGCTAATCAATGCGAAAAGACTGTATCGAGAGAGGGTAAAAGAATCGTCAGATGTTACAGCACCGAGACGCCCGGCTGCAATGATCCAATGAAACTGTCCAGTGATGCAAAATAATGCTACATCCCTACATCTGTGACACAATTGAACTCTATCTAGATCGTGCTCTGAAGCATGACTCTACTGGATGCACTTTCACTCCCTTTCCTCAACGTGTATACATTGCTATTTGCGTTCTATACTCAGCTTGACTATCAAGTCCTACTAGTCTTCCACGTGAGTAAAGACTAACGCCCGAAGCTCAATGCTCTTTCGTGAGGGCATCTCGGGTCGCACCTCCGGCATTTTGATGGCTGCATGTGGACAAACTGTATTCATGAGCATTCAGAATTCAAGGTCCAAAATATAGTCTTCATACTTACACTTGGCTTCAACACCTTCTTCAGAATCGAATATCTTCATGATTAAGACCTCGTCAGGGCGCTGCCGGCTAAGGTAGTACCACTGATGCTTGTCACTGTTCATCCCATAATATGTAGCGCCAGCATAATGACGTCTGACATGGTCCGCTTCGAAAAAATCTTCTCGAGACGCCGTTGACGCATCGCAAAGAGCAAGAGGGTAGTCTTCGACGGCGTTCCCATATGGCCGCCAAACACTTGAATGGTCAGCTCAATCCCCGTCGAGAGCAGTTTTCGTACTTGATTATGCGAACTCTGCCTTTTAAAAGCTTACTAGCATCGTCGCCCATCTGGAGCTGCACTCTGGACAAAGCTGCTGTTGGGCTTTGGTCTACCCGTTGTCAGATTCTGCAGACATCGGGTATAATCGTGCTAGGGAGACTGACCAATGTGGCAGTAAGCCGCTGGCAAGAGGATATGGGTGTAGTCATTTAAGTCGAAGACTTCGTCGTCGGCAGTGCCAGAATTCTCGGCGCTTACGGAATTCGCCCCATTTTCGTTGCTCGATATTAGCTTATCACCACTCGTGTCTTTAGACTCGCGAACCTGTTGCTCAATTCTCAGTCTCAGTTTCAACGACGCTGGTCGGCCTCCGATGCTCACACGCCAATCGAAGAAGAAGACTTGGTCAACTCCCTCCACCTCTTCCCTGAGAAGCTGTTCTATCTCGGGCAGATATGTTTCATCAACGATCTTCCTGTCTTTAAACGCCTTCACCGTTGTCTGATGATTCGCGATCTTGAACCCATTTTGATCCAGGGTAAATTTCCTCTTCGATTCTCGAATGTCTCGCACCTGCTTCTCTATTTTCTCAAAGATGATATTGGTTGTTCTCTTGTCGTCGTAGTCGTCTGGAATATCGTACAACAGCAGAAAAGGCTTCTCCTCATAAAAAAGATCTCGCCATTTGGCGTATGCAATTTGGGTTGTCACAGTTCCACCGCTCATCCTGATAGGTTTAGGCCGTCATCGTATGTTCATGAGGGGTGGGCGCAGCACACGATAACTGAAATTCGGTTTTACTAGAAGCTTTGGGGTCTCCAAAAGACCCCCTAATTCCCAGCAGAGCCTCCAACGCGAAGTGCCCAGTGGTACCCTCGCTATTGATTCCAGAAAGGAATAGGGTAGCAGAAGTCAAAACGAGCCAACCCCTCTTTAATAGAGGGGTTGGGAGGTGGGTGTAGGGGTATTGGCCTTTGTGGCACCACGACATTACGACCGGCAATTTCAAAGAGGCCCGAAGGACCGCCTTGGCGTATTTTCCTGTAGTTTCTCCTGAAGCGGCGTCGTCTAGATCTCGATGATAAGCATCGTGTCCCGTTCATGGGGTTCGTGTGGTCCTGGAGCCAGGAAGGTGCGTAAAACATATTCGATGTGCATATTAGCGCATACTCCAGGCCCACGCAGTTGCTTCCTCGCTTTTAGGAGCGGGGTCACGCCTATCAGCTTGCAGTCGAGCTTATCTGGCAGGTGACCCGCCTTATCCTTCAGCGGGGGCCCTTCTACAAGGCGCTTTGTTTCTCTCCTCAGCCTCTGTAAGCCTCCTCTTTTTCTTCCTCAAACTACCACCAGCTGCAGACAGAACAAAATCAATTTTTGAATACGGTATGTAAAGACGTGGTTGCATTCTCGCAGCGGAACATGTATCATTTGCAAGGCTGAGACTTCAAAACTAGAAAAAGTCTCCCAGCGAATTCTACTCCAATCGACTTTCATATACGCCGTCCAGATATCTTTCGCCAATTCTCACATCTCAGACCCACACATGGATCCCACAACCCCAACACCATCTTGGATTCAGGAGGCTAGCAAGGCAACCCACGAGGAGAGACGCAAACAACCATGGAAGTCGGTGCCTGGCCGGGCTGAAAGTAACCCAAACTACGATAGACAAGTGGACACCGTCAAGGCCAAGAATGCAAGGCAGGACGGTTCACTGTCGGCCTAGGTAGATAGGTCAGCCATGTGTCCACAAAGTATCTTAGACGCTGATTTGCTGACCATTGTCGCAAGGTATAGCCTTTCTCGGCAGGAAAATATTTGAAGATATGCCCGGTCATATTCGTCATTTCTGTTGGAGGCTGTAAACACGAAGGATATTCAAATTGTTCGCAAGGACGTTGGTTATAACAGATTTGTCGCTGAAGAGCCAACGACTTTGTGTTCTGGTTGTTTGAGCTATTAATGTGGGTGCGGTGATGATCGTGCTACGGTTGATGAATTGTATTTAACGAACTATTCTGATATAACCCTTGCTCTTACCGGCAATATACTGTATGTTTCCGACGATGCTTTGTTTTGCACACAGTCACGAAGGCCCCGCCCTGTAAAACGTCCACGAAATACTGGCTGTAGATGATCGAAAAGGACTATCTCGTCCTGAACACCCTTGAGAAAATCCGGGAAATCATAGACCAACAATTTCTGTAGCACTTCTCGAGCTTGTTTCTCAAGCTCTGCAGCTTCAGATAGTTCGGTATCTTGAGCTCGGAGTATCTGGGCAAGATGGAACTGTGCCCTACTAAGAGGCTCTTCAGGCCAGTGCGCCTGTGGTGCACGATCTAAAGACATGCGAATCCACTTTCTGTGATAGTCAGCTAAGCATCACCAACGGCATGAAAAGTTCAGTCACAGCAATATTTAGAATCAATGGACTTACTCGGCCTGTTTGTAGTCTCCCAGATGTGAGTACATTGCTCCCACTGTGTAGCAGCTCTGGAGGGTCACATCATGGTGGGCGCCACATATCTCCTCCCTAGTCTCCCAAATCTCCTCATGCATCCTCAGAGCTCCTTCAATATCCCCCGATTGCAGAGTTTGGCAAGCCACATCATAGTAATAGTAGAGGTATCGAGGTGTGATAGTCCCTGAATCGAGCTCGGCAAGCTCGGCTGCTCTGCTACCCGACTTGATTGCTTCGTCGTGGTTACCCTGTAACGCCTGAACGGCACCCGTGTTGCGGTAATATTTTCCGTACTCGAACGGATATTCCTCTTCCGTGCCCCATTCTTCATATTTCGCCTTGCAAGTATCGATAAGAGTCTTTGCTCGTTCGTAGTCGTAATTCTGTAGATACGACTCGGCTAGATCGTTCATCGCGTTGTAAAGTAGGATCTCATCGTTCCGACTGAGTTTGCCTTCCTGACTAGACGAAAGTCGTTTTCGTATACTCAATGCCTTTTGGCTATGAGTGAACCCTTCAGCTTTCATAGTAATACCGATATTGTCGCAGATCAATGCCTTCATAGTGTGTATATTAGCCCTGAGTTTCGACTCGGTGTTGTGAGCTAGGTCATCAAGTATTATCTCTGCTGTGTCCAGGAGTCCAAGGCCTTGATGGCTCATTTCTCTCTCCCACGTGTTGAAACCAGCATCATACAAAAGCTCAGCCAGTTCTAGAGTAGGGCCGATAGGAGGCTGCGACTGAAGAAAGGCAGCCCGGAGTGCAGTGATTTGCGGTAGCGCTGCTTCAAATTTGCCCCAATTATCCGGAGTAGGGACTTGAATTGGTGATGCCTCAGGTGTGATCTGGCGTATCATCGAGAGAGCTCTATCGAAGATCTGCCGTCGGACCTCAGGATCTTTGTCAAGCTTGTAAAGAATGCCCCGTTGAAGAGCTCTGTGTATGGTAAAATACCAGACACCCACATCTGATTCTCTATTCACTAAGTGTCTTTTGACCAATTTTCGGGTCATGTCGATGAAGCTGATTTACATCAGCTAAAGAAATCAAACTGCAGGAATATACTCACCCTGCCTTTCTAGCTGTTTGAGGAGATATTCCTGAAAGTCCTATTTTGAATTGTGACATCAGCATATCTTCCGACATGAAATCTGGATTCATGAAAGCCATCGTGTAGATGAGGGTCTTGGCGTCTGGAGGAAGCTCTTCAAGAGCAAAATCCCAGACGAGGTCGAGGCGTTTGTCATACTGGTATAATGTCGCCGGTGCATCGCCTTCCCAGAGGAACGAATAACGCTGTGTAGCCATCTCCTTGAACTCTTTGAGCGTACACTTCGATTCGCTGATGTAGCCACCTATGTGCGCTATTGCAAGAGGGAGACAGCCGAACATGTCAACGATATCCATAGCGTGCTCTTTCTCTTCATCACTTGCTGTATGATCTCGTTGGAGATGTCTAAGGAGCAGCTGGGATCCAGAATCGAGTTTCAGAGATTTCAAGGGAAGCTCTGTGGTCGTCCACGAACTCAATTCCATTTTCTGAGAGGTCACAATGATTGCCGATCGATTTCGGGCGGTGCTGGGCCAGAACGGGGAGATGTCATGCCAATTCTCAACATTGTCGAAGACCAAAAGCCATTTCTTGTCTGCAAACGTGAGCATTCAAGGTTGAAGGATTAGGAAGAGTCATACCAGTAGCTTCAAGCCAATTGCGTGCATTCTGTGAGTGGTCAGACACTTCGGCGGTAGAAGCCAGCTCTGGGCAAGCGACCTTAGTTGCAATTTGACTGTAGGCATGGGCAAGCTCTGAAGTCGTCTCGGCAGGCAGCCAGAAAACATGTTGATACTGGTCCCTGAATCTGTAGGTGTACTCCAAAGCTGTCTGGGTTTTACCAATGCCACCCATTCCACGCAATAGACACGAGACAGGCTCAGCAAGAGGAGACGGTTTGGCTACGCTCAGATCTGCATGTAGTTCATCGAGGATGCCATCTCGGCCAAGAAAAGCGGGATTTCGTCGTTGTGAGACAATGTGCTGGGGAGAGACTGCAGCTACAGAGGAAATGCTTGAGCGAGAAGGGTCGGCAATCGAAGACCTCATTGAGTATTGGCGAAAGGCTAATTCAGTCTCCTTCTCGAAATCGTCTTTGTGCACTTGTATAGCATTCATCACGGCTTTTAGTTGTTGGCTCGATCTCGATGTAATGATGTTTTTCAACAAGTTGGCTGGAAACATCAGTAAAGTACTGATAAAGTATACGTTGGACAGCTCAAATTTCTCACACGTAGGCCTTCTCTTGATATACCTCACAGTCAACAGACAGAATTCCCCATAATCATTATAGAGGTCCCGAAGCGGGTACTCCAGCCGCTTGTTGTTCGGAAACAATTCCAGATACTGCTCAAAGAGTGGAAGCGCTTTGTACAAGTCTGCCAACTGATCAAGCGTAGCATCGAGGTGGTCCGAGAATTTGCAGGCAAGCTAATAGCACGACTTTAGTATTTTGTTAGAAAGCGTGACGGACAAGGGGCGAATACTTACTTCAATTACCGCTTGCGACCCTGACCAAATGGCTGAAGCAGCTGGGTGAATTTGTGCTGATGCCGCAATTGCCCTTTCAAATGATTTGACATGTTCGAAGTGCGGAGACAATTTCTCGCGCACTAGTTTCGTGACATGCTTCCGTGAATACTCTTTGCACAAGTGGTCTATCGATGCCTGAAAACATTCAAAATCTCCAGTGCTCAGCGCATCCTTGCAATCTTCATTCTCCAGTTCTCGGCGCAGCTTATTGCAACAATCTCGCCAAACTTTTGCAGACATGTTGGGCATATGATAGGATCAAATTTGTGTCTGTGGGAAGGCGATGGACGAAAGTTGGCCAAAATGGACAGCCTAGTTGCCCAAGATCATTCCGAAGCAATGCAGAACCCGACAAGGCTGGCAAGTGTAACATAACAAGGTATTATAATACGCTGGGTCTTTCGCTCCCCAAGTACATGATCGATGCCGATCTTCTTTATTGGAGAAGGCGAAGACGAAGTCTAGCCTGAGCGATGCCCAATCATTTGGCGCTATAGGCGAGGAGGAGGACGAGATTGTCAGGCTTCAGCTACGTGGGGTCCCACACAATTAAGCTTTCGCAAATGAGACATTGAAGTCGGAATTAGCACTGCACTCATGAGGCCCAATTCGGTGCCGAATTGCAAGCCGTGCGTCGTAGTAACGCCAATCAGATCCAAGTCAGTATTTCTGTCGCACTCTGCAGGAGTGCGATGATATGGATAATTGCTGTACACCAAGACTTACATCGAAATGCTTGGTTCTATTCATCTCACACACGCATAGAAGTCTGCTTAGTATTGCAATGGGTTCGCAACAAAGCCCTTAGTTCTGGGAATTGGTGGAGCATCAGGCTGAAAGTACACCACAGAGTAAATTTAGGGTCTCACTCTCCTTATTGTAGTATTTCGCTTGCAAACCCTTAGCGGCGGGATACCGCCGGGGGGAAGCGGGGATACAAGAGTAGGGCGCCCCCTCAGTATGCCTTATTTTGCCGTCCATCCAGGGCGAACCGCGCCATGCAAGTGGGGCGTGTGATTGCATTTCGTAAAGATGCATTGATGCATTGATGCATTAGTGCCCATTTGCTGAAGCAAGGGTTTCTGTCACTATAACTACTGTAATAATATAAGGCAACCACGGGCTTTAATATTTTTGGATGGTAGTTGCAACTGTGAATTTGCATGGCAGGAAGCTGTCTTCGCACTGATATCTTCCCGGCAAACTTCAGACTGAGGACGGTTATTCTTAGGCCTTTACCAAGACAAAACCGTGCTGTGCAGCGGCTAGCCTTCACTGCCATCAATCGCTGTAATAGCGCGACGTAAGCCAGATTACTTCGCACAAAGTCCTGAGCGCGAACACCAGTGTGGCTGACTCCTCATCGGTATACAGAACAATGGATACGGAGCTTCAAAGTCGTCTTCAAGCACTATCTCCTCAGATAGACGAGATATGCTCTGTGTCTGGCAACGCAGGGCTCTCTATTGGTGTGTTGCATCATGGCCGAGTGATCCATCGGGCGAATCATGGCTATCGAGATGTTGAAGCTAGACTTGAGCCCGATAGCGACACCGTCTACCATCTTGCCTCGCTCAGCAAATTCGTCACGTCAGCAGCGGTAGCCGTGCTTGTTGAAGAAGGCAAGATGCAATGGGAGTCTCGCATCACCGACTTGCTTCCCGGCTTCCATCAAAAGAATGAAGAAGTCGAAGAAAAAGCAAACCTCATTGATCTTCTAGGCCATCGTTTAGCACTGGAAATGAAGGTACCCTACTGGCAACAGATGTACAACCAGCTCCTACTTCCTGCTAGTGAAGGAGTCAACATTTTGGGTGCCTTGGAGTCAGTTGGCAAGTTTCGCAAAGATCTCAAATACAACAATTGGACCTACGGCGTCGTAGGCGACATCATCGAAAGATACTCTGGTCAGAGTCTGGACGACTTCGTGAAGACTCGCCTTCTGGATCCATTAGATCTGGAACGGACTTCCATGGGAACTCCGGCCTCTGAGAACTACGCTAAATCCTATATGTGTTTGAACGACGGGACTCCATATGAGATTCCTCCGCCTTCACTGACGAGCGGCTCCATCATAGCCGCTTCTAGTGCCTTGAAGAGCTCAATCAACGACATGTTAGCTATATACGATTCGTTCATGAAAGCAAACGCTCATCAAAAAGAGACGAACACCACCTCAACACCCAGCAGTCCCTTCGCCCAGACTAAGACACTCCTCGCGCCTCACATAACGAAAAACAAAACCTCGTATGGCTTGGGATGGTTTCTGACAGATCTACCTGGTGAGATAGGTTGGATAGGACTGAATGAAGCTCGCGTGAAAAAGATGCCAATCATCGGACGGGGGACTTCCCCAACATCCATCGCCTACCACAATGGTAATACACCAGGCGCATTGAGTTCTGTTCACCTGATTCCTGAAACGAACACTGCTATCGTCGTTTTCGCGAACTCTATACCTTTTTCGGATGTTCCGGACTGGGTAGGCGGGTTGTTGCTGGAGACAGTCCTTGGTACTCCAGACGCAAACGACTTTGTCGCCCTCGCTAAGGAAGCTCGTGCAACCGCGATTGTCAAGCCCGCTGAAACGGCGGCATTGATGGAGAAGGAGCGGGAAAAAGACACGCCGGTTAAGCCTTTGGTAGACTATACTGGTAGGTACTATAACAATATCGGCAACTTCTATCTTGATGTCACTGTTCAGGGAGATGGACTACGCCTCTGTGTTCAAGGCTTCGAAAACACATGCTACGATCTGTACCATTACCAACATGACACTTTTGCATGGACATGTGATCGAGAAGCAGAGGTGCGAAAAGCCATGTTCCCAACCTGGTACGACGAATTCCACAAAATACACTTTGCGGCTGGAGACGACAATGGTATCGATAGGACTATCTGGAAACATGGCCGTGATGTGCCCGCCCCCGGCGAGACCTTCATGAAGAGCCTTGATGGCCAGCCATTTTGTTGGCAACCGTCTCAGCTCAATAGTGGCTTTGCCCGCATCTGAGTACTCTACATGTCTCGGGATCGAGCCTAAGATTTGGAATTTGGCTTTGAAAGGATCTGGTTGATATATTCATATAGAGATAATACTTACCTTTAAGAGGTTCGAGTGTAAAGTGAAAGCTGTCACTGTAACTCATCGCGACATACATTTCCATCCAGCTCCATCTTCATAGAGTACTTACTTTCTTTCGATAGCAACCTATAACCACCTGACCCCTTCGCGACTCCTCGGGTCGCATACACTACTCACCAGGCTACGAGTGTGGGCTAAGTAAGCACTGATCTCCTCTTTGGCAAGGTGACGATAGTTAAATATAGACTATGCTTTTCGAAAGCATACTTGCTACACTTGAAGCATGCAGCGTATATACCGTAAAGATATACAGGAATTTTACACTCATGTCTGACAGGAGGCATTTCTGGAAGAACTCCCGGTTTAGTATCTATTTTGTAGAGTAGAAAATCAGTAGAAGGGTTCACCCCCTAACTACTCGCACTGAAGGGTCGGATTAGTCATTAGCCTTATGAAGCTTATATATCAACAGAATTATACTTAGCTAGAAACATCATCCATAGTTTAAGTAAAAGTCTCTTCCTCTTATTATATTTCTAAATCTTTTAGATATAGACTGAACTAGGATATACTATTTATTAATAATAATAAAATAAGAAACCGAAACTACTATAAGAAATATATATATTTTAAAGGATTAAGGCCTATACCTCGTACTATTAAAAGAAATTAATAGAGTAATAATAATAATAACGGGGACTCGAAGGATAGAGGACCTACTAAACGACTCGAAGAATTAAATATTAATAATTAATCATTTTTATTTCTCTTTATCGGTTATCGTTTATTCTAGTATCTATTATTTATTATATATCGTTAAGTTTCGTATCTTTTTTCTTAAAAAATACTATAGTAAATCGAGTTAAGTTATTAGAGAAGTTATTAAGGAAATTAATAAAAAAACTAGAACTTAACCCTTTATTCCCTCTTAAATATAGAAGAGTTTAATTATTTATTATAAACTCTTTTAAAGTGTTTTTAAAAAATATATCTTTTATAGATATTTTATAATTAATAAACTTCGAACCTCCTCTAGTTATTTATAAAAACTTTAAATAATATTATAATAATAGGACTTAATTTACTAAAATTTATTATAATATTTAAATTTACTACGGTAGTACCTAAACCCTCTTTATTAAATTTACCGAGGTTAATTTTATCATCGAGATTAATATTACTATCTACGATAGGTTAGATAAAAATTCGAAACTTTAAAGATTTATATAACGGTAAAGAGAATTTAAATAAATTCTTTAAAAATATTAATTAAATATATAAATAGGACTATAAAGCCAAAGAGCCTAAATTTATTAGAAATATAAAAATAAATAATAATACCGTCGAAACCTATTAAAGTAAAACGTAATATATCCTCTTTTAATAATATATTACGGATATCGTATAGGACTAGTATAATAATCTCGATATTAAGATTAAAAATAACTAGACCCGTATTAAGGATTTTTTTCTACTAGTGTTCGAGGTTACCGTTAAAAATTTATAAATTAAAAAATTCGAGTTTCGAGTTAAGTTATATAACTTAAAGTAATTAGATATTAAGAATATAACTAAATATTTAAAGAAAGTAGGCGAGTTAGTTATAAAAATTACTTATTAATAATATTAACGTAGGTATAATTATATTTAAAAGTATAAACGATATAATAAAGCGAGAGAGAGTTTTATTTAAATATAATAAAGACCGTAACTATTTATTCGCTACTATATAACGCTTTATTAAAATAGTATATAGCGAAGTCGGGAAGTTAATCCTATTTAATTTAAGGTATAAGGATTCGATAAAGATAATACTATTTAACGGATTAGTATTAATATTCTTATCTACTAATAAAGAGTTACTACGTTAAATTTTAATTAATATATAGTAAATCTTCTCTACCCTCCTATATAATCTTAGGAATATTAATACAAATATTAAAACCTAAGAATTATAACCGCCGAATTAATTATAAAGATAGGAATATTTTAAAAAACTTACCCAAAGTTATCTTAAAGATATAAACTTAATAAAGTATTTTAAATATAACTAATTCGGTTATTATATAAACCGGTACCTAGATTTATTATTAGAGATTATAATAAATATCTTCCCTTATAACTATAACTACGACTAAAGTTATAGTTATAAGGAGGAGGAAAACGACGAGTTATAAAAATAATATTAAAGAGGTTAACCTCCTACGCTAGTATAATACTTTATTCTAAATAATAGCGCGAATACTATAGTAACTATAAGAATAATACCGGAGGGTACTAGTTTAAAGAAATAAATCCTATAATACCCTATTACTATTAAGAAAATAATATTAAAGAAGGGATTTTTAAATTATAACCCTCTTTCTTTACCCTAGAATATCCTAGACTAAATAGAGGTTTATAATAACTAGAATTAAACTAGAAATCTTTTAAATATCGACGATATAAAGGAAGATCTAGAAGAATCTCTAATAATATTTAATCTAAATTTATAATATTAGCCTCTATAATAGGTTTAGAGGAATCGAGGACTACTCTAAATTAAAATAATAAAAACGGGTAAGGTTTAGGAGTTAGTAATTATAAAAGAGTTAAAACTAGCCGACTCTATCTAAGGAATAATAAACCGGTAACGATTTAATATTACCTCGATTATAGATTTTCTAATATAATTTAACTTTAGATAACTACTAGACTATTTAGATTAAATAATTAAAGAGTTTATATATAATATATAGCGGGCTATATTATATTATTAAATATAAAAAACTATAAAAATAGACCCGTTGACTATAGGAGTAGAACTAAATAAAATTATTATAATAGTCTCGGTAATAATACCTCTACTAATTACTATTTAAATTTATAAAGATAATAGGTAAACTAGGCCCGTAATAATTATATTTTAAATATACTCGTTAAAAATACCGAGGACTTTATTTAACGGGGGTTCTTTAATAAAGTTAATTAATTAAAAGAAAATTAACTCTATAAACTCATAACCCGAGATATATACCGACGGATTCCTTAGGGTTAGCCTTATTATAAATAAATTAAATACTCTTATTAACTATATCCTATTATTAATAAATATCGAAGGTATCGAGGTAGTCATTAAGGTATAAATTATATAAATTAAAATTTATAATTTACTATTTAGTTTTACGTGGATATAAAGAGTATATTATAATCCTTATTATAATCTAAAGAAAGTTACGATTACTAGAGACGATTTAAAGAAGAGGGAAATTCTAGTATAATTAATTACTATGAAAATAGGCCTACCTATAGTAGAGTTTAAAAATAAAGAATATAATAACGCGGACTATATTTACTAGTAGTTATTAAATAAATAGGAAAATACTATACCCTAACTTCCCTTTTAAAGGGGAGTTAAGGCTCGACTAACTTTAATACTATATTAATAAATTAATTTATAATAATAACTACGATTTAATTACCTAGAATAATAGATACCTATTTAGCCGCCGTAGTACTCGTATATTATAAAATATATTAAACTTTCTTTATCGATCTTAAGCCCGCGGTCTTAATAACTTCGATTATAAAAGTCGTAATATTAATATTAAAATATTTATTTAGGAAGGGTAATAACTTCCTAATATAATATAAATTTATATAACAGCCGTTTAATTTAGAGTTAATAAATATTATCGAAATATAGTTTTAAAAAAGTAGTATTATTATTAATTCGATTATAGATACCCCTAAGAAAATTATTATAAATAAATAAATACTTTATATTTAAAGAGAGTATTTTACGAAATCCGTTAAAGATATTTAATTTATTAATTTAATCGAGTACTTTATTAAACTAGAGGTATATATTAAATTAATTAAAACTAGTCTTCTCTATTATATTTTAATAGAGTAAGAATTTATTAACCGGATCTTCCCTAAACTAGAAGACGTAGGTATAATTATATAAAGAAATAATTTTTAAAACTATCGGATCAAATTTCCTTTAAAGAAAAAGAACTCGTTTTTATTTCGAATTATATATAATTTTATCCCCGTTAATTTATTTATAATTAAATCTAGCTACCTTATATATTACCTAGAAAAATTAATCGATACTTTAATTAAACTACTATTCCGGGCTTTCTTTAATTCCGATATATTAAATAACTATTAGGCGATTCTAATAAAGATCGAGGATATTAATAAAATAGGATTCATTGTATTAAATAATTAATAAGTATATTTAAGAATGAGATAAAAATTAAAAAGTAACCTTTATATATATATTTAATTTATTAATCTAGTATTTAGACCTCTACCGGTAAACGACGAAAGAATAAAATATATACTAACTTTTATCGGAAACTATAACGATTATATATTCTAAATATTTATAAATAATTATATTATAGTAGTTATAGGATTCGATACTTTATTTAAGTTTTTATATAAGGATTATTTTCCCCGAGTCGTATTTGGCCCTATCTATTTATTAAGGTATAAAACTTTCGTATTTATAAATAACCTTAAATTACTAGGATTTTAAGGGAGTACTATAAATCTATAACCTTCTATTAAATACCGTAAAAAAATCTAAATATAATTTATACTAGTTAATTAAACGGAATTAAATACCTTCTTTTAGTTTATACTCTTTTTAAGAATCTTTATCCCTAGACGAGTAGTATACGTTTTATAAATAAAAAAGGCCTATTTTAAACTTATACTAGTAGAGCTAAAAATTAAAAAAGTATATAATAATAAAGTCGAAGCTTACGATAAGGATTTTACGAAAATATTAATTCGTAAACCTAGGTCTAAAAAACTAATAGTCTAATGTAAATATATCGAGAAGGATATATTTAACTAGGGAAATCCCTAATAAAAGTTCTTTAATATAATTAAAGAAATAATTATATTTAATATTATAATAAGAGTAGATCCGGACTTATAATTCTACTTAATAATTAATACTAGCTAGGAAATCGTTAGTAGGTATCTTTTCTAATTATAAAATTAACCGGTTAATATAGAAACTTCCCCGAAATTCCTACCTAACGAATAAATTATTATATTTTTATTCTTTAGGCTTAACGATATGGAATCCCGGTATATTAATTCGAAAAGAGAATATCTAGTTATTATTAAATACCTAGTTAAAATTAAATAGCTCGTTATCGGGTCTGAATATCTAATTAAAATCTATAGTAATTATAATATACTAATACTAATTTTCACTAAAGACTAGACGGAGAAAGGTAGAATATTAAATTAAATAAATTAATTAAAAGAATATAACTTCCAATTAATCTATAGGCCTTCGCGAGATTAATATATCGAGATTACCGACGGTCTTAACCGAATATTAACTCGATTAACGTCTATTAATAAAGTATAAGATTAGGACTATATAACTATAATAACTCTATAATTAACCGACTTTAAATAATACTCTAGGTCAAGGTAGATTCGTAAATAAATAAAGAATCGAATAGAAAAGTATATAATTTCGCTAATATATCACTAGCTTATTAATTATATATAGAATAAAGAAGTAGTAATAAATTAAATAAAACTACTAAAGAACTAGTAGAGATTTTTACGGGAAGTAATAAAATATTATAAGTTATTAAAACCCTACGAATTTTAAATCCTCCGTTACTACGAGAGTACTAACGCCGAAAGTATTTATTTTATAAAAGCGGAAGTACCTAAATTCTTATATACGGTGTATAAGAATTATAGATACTATATAGTAGCCCTAATATTAGATTTCTTTATAGGAAGGGCCTACTAGCCCACGAGAGTTAAAGATATATATATATAAATATAGAATTACCACTCCTATTAATTAAAGACGAAGAAATTAATTAAAATTAATATTTAAATAATATAATACTTCGCCTTATTATTTATATTAGGGATAGATTAGATCGGCCCGATAAACTCTTTATATTTAATTACGGGCGTAATATATATCCTATTAATAATAAATTACTTTACGCGATTCGCCTAAATAAAATCATACGTTAGATATATAACTATTAAAGTTATTAATATATTCGAGAACTATATTTCCTTAATCTTCGGATAATTAAAGAGTATATATTTAAATAACGGATCCTATTTCGTTAATAGCGATATGAGAAATATATTTATATAGTATAAAGTAAGTTATTTTACGGGCCCTATTTATTATTCTTCTTCGATAAAATTACTAGAGAGAGGAGTCTAGGAAATAATAACCTTTATAAATAAAAAATATATTAATAAGTAAATAAACGTAGAATAATTATTTACTATATAAAAAAGAGTATTAAAGATAAATATTAAAAAAGTAAAATTTTATAACTACTCGTTAAATTAATTAATACTAGGATTTAAGTCTTAATTATATTATTTCGATATTAATTTAATATCTCTCCCCGTATTTAATAAAACTAAAGAAGAGTTACTATAATATTAATATTAAATCTTTATTATTTTATAAAAGGAGAATAAACTTCTATCTACTAAAGTAACCTTATATATATACTATAAATATAAGAAGAATTTACGTAAATAACGAATCCTAATATTAAAAGATCTAGTCCTCGTCTAGAATTATATTAAAGCGAAGGAATATAGGAGGAAATTAAAATAGAAATAACTAGGATTAAAGTTATTAACGAGATTAACTTTATATAAATTAAACGGATACGTTAAAGAATTATATAATAACGGAAAAGAAAAAAGATATAGTATTAATAACTTACTATTATATTATAAAAGGGAACCCGTTATTATAGCGGGAATATAATTTATTCTATTAATACGAGGAACCACGCTAGTAGTTATTAAAGGAATGAGGATAATATTAAATAGAATTAATAAAAGAGTTATAATACTCTCCTAATCCAAGCTACGCCCAATATTCGGAATATATATTTTTAACTTTTGTTTTCGGCTCGCTAATTACTAACCTATTATAATTTTATATTATTAGATATTAACTAACTCCGAGGGCGTCGTTATTTTTAAATAAAAAGAGGGTTAAAAGTAAATTTCTATTTTATTTATTTCTTCGAATTAATATTTATAACGAAACTTCGGCTAAACGGTTAAATATTTAATAATATTCATTTATTAGTTTTACTCTTCGCTTAATATAATTTTACTTTTAAATCTTTAAATCTTATTTATCGAACCTATTATAATATTATACTATCTCTATTATTAGTAGAGGACGACGATTATATATTATTTATACTACTAAACTCTAATCTTTATTTAAATTTACTTTACTTTATTTAATAATTAAATCTTATTATAATTTTACCTACCCTACTACCCAAAGTATATTTAGGTATTATAAAAATTACTAATAATAAATTAAACCCCGAGATATAACGGAGAGGATAGGCGGGATAAAAGAGAAAATAGGAACGAAAATTAAAAAATTAAACTCTTAAGAAAGAGAAATTAGAACTTTAGTAGTATATTATAATACCTATAAATACTACGGTAGTATTATCCCCTTTTATATAAAAATCTTAGGAGCCTATAAAAGTAGATCTTTAACCGAAATTAATAGTTTTTATAACTAAATTCATTAGGGTAAAAATCGATAAATTAATAAAACTAGTTATATTAAAAGAGTAGTATAAGTTCGAGATTTATAGAAATATACTTTAGTTTTTAGTAATAAAGTTTTAACGGATAAATTAACCTAAATAAAAAATATTTATAAAGTTATTTAAGAATATAATATTACTAGCGAAGAAAGAGTTTAATTCTTTATTATAATATTTTATTTAACTATAGTAAAGCCGCCCGTCGTTATTACCGTAATAAAAACTCTTTAAAGAAACTATAGAAATAAACCCGAATACTCGGCGAGGTAGGAGGGAGGATTTTCTTTAATTCGATTCTCGCTACTACTTTAATTATTTAGAGATAATTCCGAGATTTAAGCCTTTTATTAACTTAGTACTCTTATTTAAATAAAGTAGGGAATATAATAATCCTAATATATTAAAAAACGTAGAAGAGAATTATATAACCCTAAATTATATAGAATAAAATATATTTATTAAGGAATTAAAATAAGCGAATTAATTAAAATTAAGAGATATTTATATAGCGGAAGCCGATAGAATTAATTTAAAAATCTAGCCTAGAGAGTTATAATAGTTTTAATAACTATTACCGGAGTAAAATAATCTAGTCTAGGACTTTAATAACTACTCTATACTAGATTATAAAGAATTATACTAGTAGCCTACCCTATATTAATAATATATATAATAACTAGCGCTACCTACGGAAGTATAGTAATTATTAATATAGTTTTAATATTTAAATATTACTCCCCTTAAAAGATCGGAGGCTCGAATTTATATTATTTCCGAAATTAATATAAACGATACTAATCTTATAAAGCGTAAGAAGGGAAAAAAAGAGACGAGTATAATTTCTATTAATATACCGGATTTTAAGTTTAGTTTAGATTAGAATAAATAAGTCTACTAAGGCCTATATAAATCTTTCGAAGTTATATACGAAAAGATTATAGAAGTATAAAAGACTACGTTCTAGAACAATTTCTAAGAGAGAGTTAATACTATATACTAGATAATCTATAAGAATGTTTTTAACTTTAGTTATTTATAAAATTAATTTAATTTACTAAACCTAAAAGTTATTAATAAACTATTTCTAGTTTTAGTAAATTTAAATAAACTTATAAAAATTAGGGTAGAAAAATAAAAAGAGGATTCTTTAAATATTATTAAATAGTTAAAAGAGAAAACTAAATTATTTTATTAGATAATACTCGCCGCTACTAGGTAAAAGACAGTAATTAGAAATATTATTACTAATAAAATAAAAGTAAAATTAAATTAATAAACTAAAGTTATAACCTCGCTAGATAAGATTATAACTAATTTATTAACTTTAATTATTATCTTAGAGTTAAAGTTTATCTTATCCGAGTATATATATATATCCCGGAACCTAGTAGATTATATAAATTAAATTTTAAATAGATACTAATAGGAGTTAATACCCGTATTTAAAACTATATATAAAAATAGTAAAACACTAGTAGAAAAGAAATACCGGCTATTATAGTTATATTAATATATTATTAAAGCTACGAGATTAGAGGTTAAGAATCCACGAAGATATTTTTTCTTATAATTTATCGAGTACCTAACTCTAAATACTTATCTTTATTAATATATTAAATATAAAGATATTTACGCTTAGGTAAAAGTAGTTATAAAAGGGGTAAACGATTTTATATAAACGACTCTACTAAAACCTATACCTATTTTTATATACTATTTTCCGTATATTAAGTTTATTAATATTAATAAATACGAGTCTTATAAAGAGTTAAATATTGAAATTATTAAATAACTTAACGAGTTCTTTAAAGAACTAGCCTACTCATATATATAATAATTCTAAAATCTCGAGCGATAATAATAAATTACCCGAGATAAAATCATCGTATTAGAAATAGAGTACGAAACTAGTATTAACGATAAATAAAAGAAACTATAGGATAAACGGGACGGAAAAATAACTATATTAAATTAAAAATTAATATTAAAGATTTATAAACCCTCTATAACGGAAATAAAAATAAATAAATAACGGAGCCTTATAACTTATTAATAAGTTATAGATATCTACGATACCGAGTTAAATAAATAGGTCACGGGGTTTTATCCGAATAAAAAAGTTAAATAAATTTAATTAACTCTAGAGGAGAGGGTAAATATTAAAACTCGTAAAAAGAAAGAAGAGAAAGAAACTATATATTAATAAAACCTTCTAAAGACTTATAAGGATTTCCTAGGATAATATTTTAAGGATAAATTTATCGAGGATAAAGTAATTATTTTTATATTTTAAAATAGTAAAGTATCTAGCCTATATCCTTAACGCCTATTACGAGATACGGAGGGTAAAGATTACTAGTATAATTAATAGCGCTAAATTATATTTAATTAGTTTAATAAGCTAAAAGCCGATACTTCTAAGAAATATCTCCGGGAGATACCGAGAGACTAGCGTCCTATAAGAGTAAATTATATATTATTAAGAGGTAAAACTAGTATTATAGAAATACTATAAATAATATTATTTAGAGACTCTTTCGTTATAGGACCTAGATAAGGGTATATATTTTCTTTAATATAATAATAATCTATACCTTAACCTTAATTATTATATTAATAGACTACGTATCCTTAATAATTAATACCACTATTTTAATAATTTATTTATTAATAAAGACTTTTAATTTAACCGGCTCCGCCTATATAATAGTATTATTAACTAATTTAATAATATTTATAACTTTTATAATATCCCCCGCCTTTATTATTTTCGTTAATTTAATAATTCTTACTTTTAAAATAATAAAAGTCGGTCTTATATACTACGCCTATACTTTTAAAAATATATAATATAACTAGACTAGAACCGGTAGTAGAGAGTATATATAACTAGCGATATTAAAAATACGAAAATAGATATTACTATAGCGCGTTAATAGCTCTAGATAAATACCGGTAATATCTCTCTCTACTAGCGTTATCTATACTAGGTCACGGATACTTATAGATTAAATAACCCCGTTATTAATATTAATAAAGATACTAGTCTTAAAGATAATAAAAATCACCGCCTCTATTAATTTATAATTAATAAGGTAATTTATTTCCTCTACCGAGTCTCTATTATAACTGGCGCTAAAATAAATATTATATCTTCTCTTTAATTATACTATCGAACTCGATTTTTATACTAGTTATTATTTCCGATTTTAGATAACGTTTTCTTCTTTATATTAACCCTTCGAGATAACTATTAAAATAAATAATATAAATAATATTTCGTTATTAATACCCCTTTAGTACTAGCCCTATCTCCTTTTTAATTAATTATCTCGCCACTTTCCTTATATAAATTAAAACTCATAATTTTAAATAATAAATCGGGCCTTATATTTACTCCCTAAAATAAAGACTAAAAGTCCTTATATTTATAACGGATAACTTCGAGGGCGTCGTTATTTTTAAATAGAGAAATAATTAAAGAGTCGGATTAATTATTAATTCTATAAAATTTATATATTAATAGAATTATATTTAATTAGAAACATTATCTATAACTTAAATAAAAGTCTCTTCCTCTTATTATATTTCCAAGTTTTTTAGTACTTTTTAACTACTTAGTTTTACAAGGTTACTAATATATACTTTTTTTTTATATATCTTTTATAGTATTTTTTAACTATCTATAACCCTATAAACTTCCTAGTATATTATTTACTCTCTAGTTTTATAAATATTATAATTAAAGTTCTTTTAGGACCTTAATATATTTAATAAATTAAGAGATTATTTACTACTCGACGTAGTATAAAATTAATAAATAGGTAAATATTTAGTCGCTCGACTACTCGATATAAAAATAAATAAATAAATAAGTAAATAGCGCGGTTTCATTCTTCTATATAAATTATATACTTTTTAATAAATAAAAACTTCGTATTTAACTTCCTTTAAAACTTTTAATTATAAATTCTAAATATAAATATTTATTAAATCTTTAATTAAGTTTATTAAATCTATTTAAATTAATTTTATATTAATATAAAGTTTATTATTCTTTAATTTTTAATATTCTTCTTTATAAATATTAATTTAAATTTTATAAATATTATATTAAAATATTAAACGGAGAGTTTTAATATTTTAAATATTTTTAAAATAAATATTTTAGGATTAATAAAAGTTTTAATTTTAAATATTTAAAATAATATTAAAAAACGTAATATTATAGAATAAAAAAACTATATTAAAGTTACCCGCCTAGACTATTATTATAAAGAGCGCGAGAAATTTAACGACTAATTATTATAACTCTAGTTATTCTTCGTATTTAACGAGAATACTATATTAGTTATTAAATAAATAATCTTTATAATAATCTATATAAAAAGTAATATTTAGAAATAAATTAAAATATTATTAAAATATTATATAAAAGTAGTAAACGATATTAATAACTTATTAATAAAGTTTTAAATAGAGAGTTTCTCTAGGTTTAAAGCCGAGATTCGTTATATATTTTAACTATCTAACGAAAGTAGTATAATAATTCGTATTATTTAATATTTAATATACCGAAAGTTTATATCCGATTACTCGGCGTAGTTTTAATATTATATAATATTAACGGACTATAATAATACTATTTTTATAATAATATATCGATAAAGACTAAAAGATAATATAAAAGATAAATTTATATAAATAAGAGTCGTCGTTAAAGACCTCGATATATTTATAGAATAAGTAATTAAAATTAATAATAAACTATACGAATATATAATAGAGAAACGTTATAACGGAGGAGTTAATAGATAAAGATATTTAGGAGTTTATAATAACGAATATAATTCGGTTAATTATTATCGCTAAAAGAAACTTAACCCGTATAATTATATATTAATAAAACTCGATTTTATTAAAAAAAAAATTATAAAAAGATTTTAGAAGAGGGGTAAATAATAATAAAGAAGAAAAATAATAATAAATTATTATAACTATAATAAACCGGGCTATATCGCTAGGAACTATTATTCAAAAAATATAATAAATAGATAATAATTAAATATACTTAAGAAAGAGATATTAAATAGTATAATTTAATCTCTTAAGAATCTAGTATAAAATTATACTATATTTAATAATTTATTAGAGAAATAGAGAGATATTAAAAAAGAGACTATTTAAAAAATTTAAGAATTTAAAAAACTAGATAATAATAATAATAAAACTCTAAAGGAAGATTTAAAGGAAGGATAAAAATAAAAATATAATATAATAAACTCTAAAGAATAACTTTAAGTAATAGATTACCTCGATAACTCTAGAACCTAATCTATTATATTAGAAAAAAAACCCGAAGAAAAAAAAAAGAAAAAAGATAACTCTTTAGAATTAATTATATTTATAATAAATATTACCAAAGATATAGAGAGATATACTAGTTAATATATATAAGCGAATATTATAAATACTATTATAATAACTTAAGAGAGCGAAAGTATATTATAAAATTAAAATATAGTTATAATTAGTAGAATAACTACGTTAAAGATAATTATTCGTAGTATTTAATTAAAAAAAGAAAGAACCGAGTCTTCCTAGGTTATAATAAAGAATAGTAATTATAATTACGAAACTAGATAAAATATAATAAGAAAACGAAATATTATAATTAAAACGAATAATATTATTATTTAACCGAAGATTATAAAAGGTATTTTAAATCTAAAGAATATTATAGATTTTGATTTTTATCGAGAAAAAACTAGTTCCTTATATTAAAGAGAGATATAAAAAAATTAATATATTAACCCTAAAATAATATCTATATTTAACTTAATACGATATATATATATAAATACTAGTAAAAGTCAACGGATATAAAATCGTTACGATAATAAATTCAAGAATAATTAATAGTTTTATATCTCGAATAATAATTTAAGTAACTAACCTATTAACTCGAAAAAAAAGAAATAATATAGAAATAATTATTTACTATATTATTCTAAGAATACTTTAGTTAAAGAAATATAATCTAATAATTAATTAGAAAAAAGAAATATATAAGAAAATAATTAAATCGAAGATAGGTTAGATAGTTAGAATTATTAAAATAATATAGATTTAAGATCTTCTATACTCTAGGAAAGAATAATAATCGCGCCGATATATTTAATAAACGAGAGGACTATATAAAGAATAAAAATATAGTTATATAACTAGTCTTTATTTAATAATAGAATAAATCGCTAGTCCTAGTATAATAACTAGTAGGGATATTATATATCTCTATTCCCGGAATTATTAATAATATCCGGAAGGAATACGAAAATAATATTTTAATTAAAATATTAAAAAGTTAATAACTATAAATTAAATTATTAGAATATAACGGGAAAACTTATTTTCTTAAAGGATATCTTAAGGAAATTATTCGTAATTATTATAATAATCTAGTTTAAGGATACCCTAGAGTTATTAAAATTATAGAATTTATCTATAGAGAATATAACGCGCTAGGACTATAGTCGCACGTCGAGAAATTATCGGCAAGTCCGGAAACCCCGATTTTTACATATTTTATATCGAAATTATATAAAATACTAGAAATGCGTATCTGCTCATATTTTGTATTTTAAGTATATTATATACCGATTAAGCAGCGATATTGCACCGATTTAGCAACTTTTTTTTTTTTTTTTTTTGAACTTTAACTTTTTATAGTATCTAGACTAGGGCCCCTATATAGGAATATAAATATTTTACTAAATCTATTTTTAGCCTAGATTCCGAATTTTTAATTAGATTTTTACTAACGTTACCCTATAGGGCTATAAAGTTACTTTTAGGATTAAGTTTAGCGCTCCCGCGCAGACCTTAACTCTAACTTA
>JAABUS010000969.1_pt1 | contig 67776 bp, 57 predicted proteins | sample 5560161 | NCBI WGS metagenome assembly JAABUS01 (sample SAMN10711885, study PRJNA513376) | rock metagenome | isolation source: Antarctica rocks | place: Antarctica: Victoria Land, Trio Nunatak nord | collected 2016-01-04
TCCACTACCATCAACCCCAAGCTCGAACCCATTCGCCTACCCTCCTCACCCCATCACAGCCCTCCCCAAACCCACCACCCAAGCAGCTCCCAAAACACCTCAAACCCAGCAGTAAAATTTCTTAATCAACGCAGATACAATACTCACACCCAACCTCCTCGCAACTCACACACATCCCAAATATCGTAAACAAGAACCGCTAACCTAGAATTCTGTACATACCCCCAACTCGAACAATAACAGTCCCACTAACCTAGCGTCCCGCGCAACCACCATATCCCATCTGACAACACATACCCCCCTCCGCCCCACCTAACTCAGTCATAACCACAGCCAGCCCAACGCAAAAAAACCAAACTCATCAGCCTCATCCCTCCCACCCCTCAAAAGCACACACAGGATATCAACCCCGCTATAGCACAACCCATGCAGAACCTATCCTCGAAAAAAAAATCCCCACATCGTTCGTGGCCGTTATGGCGTATATGTTTTTTTTCAGACATCTCGTCTGTAACTTCTATCCACACCATCCCATCTGCAAATACTACGGCTCCAACCGCGGCAGATGCGAAAGATTGGGTTTGGGATGTTTGCTCGGATACCCTTCCCCTATGCGTGCGTAAGGAATGCGAATTAATGGATGAACGGGTTAAGGCTGGTGTCGAACCCCTACTCCTACCGGTTGTAGCAGTTTACGTGTCAATCGAATGTTATTAAGGTCTGCGCTTGGAAGAACATTAAGGATGGATGTTATACCCTTCGTTGTTCGCTGTTCGTTGTATGTTTGAAGTCGCGTTGAATGTGTGGGCTGTAGGTATGATTATTGGGTTAATTAGTGAGATGAGTTTTGGGGGCAAGGTTTGATGGGTAGAGTATCGGTGAAAGGGAGGGGGATGCTGATACTTATTACTGGATAGTGGGAGGTGGGGGGGTGGAGGACGTTGTGAGTGTTGGAAGAGAGCGGAGGAGGGGGTTGGATATGCGGGTGGGTGCCTGGGATACGGAATGGCGTAAAGCGAGATGTGAAAGTAATGATGAGATGTCGTCGATGGGCAAGAGAATTTTACACACGATGCGGAGAGGAAGGAGTTGCTTGAGTTAGGCAGGTTCATTTCCGTTCTTTACGGAAGTTTTTTCGACGCCGACACCGTTGATCTCTGATCGGAAAAAATCTAGTAGTAGTCACAGATTATCTAGATGTCATTGATGCAAGCGTATGCCATTCATTGTGCTACATGCGCTTAATGTTCTATCTAGCAAGTATGCACAATCATCATCAACCATCTCGTTCGAATAGGGTACAAGAAGAAGAAGAAGGGTCGTAAAGAAGTGAACAGTATCTCGCCTGAAAGCCAGCCATCATCTAGATAGCCAGTATGTAAAACCCCTGTCCTCCACATCCGGCGAATTTTTTGATTGTTTTGGTAGTCTCAGACCACGACATAACGCCTCGTGCTATGCTGAATTTCAGACTTACTTGTTCGCATAGTGCAGACCGAGATCCGAGATGGAACCGTCTCCGTTGATGAAGCCGTTCCCTTGCGAAACGTCAGTAATGGAGACGTAACCATATCTCTCAATCATATCATCTGCGTCCATCTTCGGCACGACAATATCGAGGAACTCTTGCTGCGTTTGGCTTTTGCAGTCCAGGCTGAAGTTGTCCACCCATACTTTCAGGTCGATTCCATACTGGCTGCTATGATTTTGGGCGATAGCTTTGTAGTCGTTGACGGTGCCGTAGAACGTATCCGCCAGATCCTGCGCAGTGGCATCGCCACATTTACTGAACCAGTGGGCCGATATCCAGCTGATCTTGCATTTGAGTTTGGCGCATTCGTCTAAAAAGTCATTCTGCCATCCGATGTCCAAAGGCGACCCGAGAGTGCCTGGGGCACCAACGTTGACACCATTGTTGATGGCGTACGGCTGCAATGCCGTGATAAATTCTTGAGCAGCGGTTGGAGGATCCATGTAGAAGTTTTGGCTATTGTTGGTGTTGGGCTCTCCGAAGCTGAGAAAGTATTTCTCCCCTGCTGCTACCGCTTTCTGCGCGTTGGTCGTCCATGGGTGGGGTGCTTCACCTGGTTTGCTCTCATCGGAAAATTTGTCGTACATCTGGGGAACGTAGTTGAACTTTGAGCTGAGTCCTCCCGGTGGTCCAGAGAATTGATTGACGATCCATGAGATCTTTCCTGGGTTGTTGTTGAACGCAGTCACGTAATCAGATTGAGTCGAGTCACTTGATATAGGTATGAAAAGACCACGCTTGCTGCCTGGGGGCGCCGCTGACGGAGCCTGGGGTGTTGGAGATTCGGGCGTTGCCGATGTCGTAGCACCCTGGGACTCTGCAGGAGCAGCAGATGAAGGCGCCTGGACAGCAGATGAGGGAGCTGGGACGATGCTCGCAGACTGAGACTCTGCTGGAGCAGAACTAATAGGCGTAGAAGGAGATACGGTAACAGCTTCGGCGGCAGGGCTAGTAGCGGTCTCAGCGGTAGGTGTGCTGGAGCTGGCTTCGACAGATGGAGTTGCGACAGTTGGTGCTGCAACTTGCGACACTGGGACGACAGGCGCGGGGTTTTTTGACGTCTGGATCGGTGGTTGCACCACCTCAGGTGCCGAGGAAGATGTTATCACTGGAGCCTGAGTCTCTGGTGCTCCTGTTGTCGCAGCTTCTGCATTTTCGCCGCCGGTGACAGTGACGGTAACGGTGTTGGCGGATACAGTCAGGGTGGTTGTATCTCCACAAGAACCAGCAGGGGCGACAGATGCAGCCTCGGACTCTGAGGGAGACTCACTCACGGTCTGGTAGATGGTGTTGTACAATGTGGTGTAGCCGGTAGACGCGGCGCTCTCAGCGTTACCAATTGCGGTGTCAGCTTGGCTGGCAGTGGCATTGCTCATGCCATAGGGACCTGCGGATCCACTTGGAAAGGGACCACCCGAGACTTGATGGCCTGACTTGTACGCTTCAGAGCCGTGATATGAATGAGAGTGGTCTCGACGGTGACCGTTGAAGCTGGGATGTGCCAGCGCTGCTGGTAGTAGGAGGAGGATGGTGACAGTGAGCTTCATGGTGGATGAGGTAAGATATATGGATATTCGAGTGAGGTTTTACTGTGTTTACAACGCCAGCTGGGGCTTTGGAAGAAGAGAAGGACGGTGTAAGGAACGTGGTGGTCAGTCGAGACCAGAAGGAAGGTAAAGAGTGTGGGTGTTCTGTCAAAGAACGAGGGTAGTTGAGGTTGGACGAATGTGGTGTCGATGTAGAGAAGTAGGAAGAAAAGGATGAGGGAGTGGGAGTGGGACTGGGGAGGAGGATATGTTCGGGGGCCAAATTTAATTCAAGGGGGCAGGCACATCGCCCATCTGCAGGGTTTCATCTCGGAGAGGGACAAAGAAGTCGTTTGGGTAATTTCCACCATTCTCGGATCACTTTTCGATTCTGTTCCCTGCAGGAATCAGGGGTGCATTTTATGATTGGATTGGCTATTCAGATTCTTTGTGATGCATGATTTGTTATCGATAAAGTAAAGTAGGTAGATCTGGGCGTCTAGACTCGGCCCGTTCCGATAGGATTTTGCGTCAAGTCAGTCCCGGCAATCGATTGGCTTCGTCATGAAACAATTTAATTTCAATCAGAGCGTCATCTTGAAACATTGTGCGGTCCCGATGAAACAAGCTGCTAACACCCTCATATTCTATCACTTCTGGCATACCGAGCTTCTCCTTTTCCGAGAACAATCATCTCGGCCTTAATCTAGGCGTCTACCGGGAGCATGATCACACATCATAGTCAATGCGCAGGCCACCGTTATACTAAGACTGCCATGCTTCTATCCTCTAAAAACATTGCCATTGAATCCTGGCGGCTGGCCACATGCATATGTGACCATCCTCCCGACGGAAAAGGATCTATAACCCCGAAGTGGGAATAACATCCTGACACCACTCCCTTCCACCTGCATCTACCCACTGTTCGCCCCGCAATCTCTTTTGCAGCAGTGAGTGTCAGAATCCAGGGAGAAGTGACGGAGACGGAAAAGGTGTGATCAATGAAGAGATAAAATTACGAGCAAGGGCGGCATCCGAACGCCCCCGTGGCCTTATGAAACTCCTTCTTTGTCCTTCTCAAGTAACATACCATGCACAATGGAATAGTCCGAAATTTGATGTAAATTCATCGTATCTCTTCTCGCTTCGTCTTCATCGTTGACGCGTCTCATGCCAACTCCACGCCTAGCAGTCCAGATAACTCCCATGATGATGCTTCAAGAACCAACGCCTTGCTGAGCAGAGAGGGACTGGCAAGCAGTCCTTTTGACAAATCCCATCAAAAACGAGCAAACACATCAAGCTCCCTCACTCCCGAACTCTGCAGTCCACTCCGCACTCTTCTTGATATCAGCTTCGCTGACAGTCGGCCTCGCTCCTTTGACAGCCTTGATGAAATCTTTCAGCATAAGTGGTGGTTCCAGCAACTTATCCGACTCGACCTGCGTCCATGACATCTCCATTGCTCCTGTATCGCCAGGCGAGCAAGGCGTCAGCATCTCGTTGCCGTCTACAGTGACCTGAGACCTGATCTTAGCGCTGACATCGTATAAGACGTCAAGGAGTTTCAAGGAGTATATTTCACCTTCTTATAATGCGTAGCAGTCTGAATCTTCCTCACAGGCTGCATAAGCGCATCTTGCACTGCAATCGCGATATCACTCCCAGAATACCCCTCGCTAATCTGTCCCAGCGTCTTGAAATCCGTAGGCTTCAAATCACAAGGTGTAGTGCCAACAGACATCTCGAACATCTTCATCCTCCCCGGTAAGTCTGGAAGACTGATATGCACTCTCCGTTGGAAGCGTCGTCTTATAGCTGCATCTAATTGCCAGGGGATGTTGGTAGCGCCGAGGATTAGGACGCCTTTTGAGTCTTTGCCTACACCGTCCATTTGAACGAGAAGCTCGGTTTTGATTCGCCGCGAGGCTTCGGATTCGCCTTCTCCTCGGGGGCCGCAGAGCGCGTCGACTTCGTCAATGAAGATGATTGAGGGTTTGTTTTCCCGCGCCATGTTGAAGAGCTGCTTCACTAGTCTAGAGAACACCGTCAGCTTCTGCTATTCTTAGCCATGCTTCCGAGGAGGAGAACTCACCTCTCACTCTCACCCATCCACTTCGAGACCAAATCACTACTGCTCACGCTAAAAAAGGTACTATTCGCCTCCGTAGCCACCGCCTTCGCCAGATACGATTTCCCCGTCCCAGGCGGTCCATAGAGTAAGATCCCTTTCCAAGGCTGCCGCTTGCCAACAAACAGATGTGGAAATTTGATCGGCAATATAACCGCTTCTTTCAACGCCTCCTTCGCTTGCTCGAGACCCGCCACGTCCTCCCACCTGATATTCGGCTTGTCCGTCAATATAGCTCCCGCCAGTGCACCGCGTAGTTTTTTCGCTTCGGGATCTTGTTCGTCGTCGTCGTCTTTGCCTTGGCCTCCACCCCCAGATACTTTGCCATTACTGCCTACGGCTGCGGGCTTCTTCTTGCCTTTGTCTTCTCCGGCTGCTAAGTGGTTCTTCAATTTCTCCGCTCTCTCCATATATTCCCCCGCTTTTCCCCGTATGAATTCCTTGCTCTTAGCATTCTTCTCCCACTTCAGCGCTAGCATGAATAGCTCCAGTGATTGATAGTAGAGCTGATACGCCTTTTCGTATTCGCCTGCATTATCATTTTCGATAGCCTTTTTCACCACATCGATCGCCCGGCCTAGGAAGTCTGTGTTCGACATGGCAAATGAGAAAGGGAGAGGAGAGTGTTTGGCGCAAGGGGTTAAAAGGCGTAGGCGTATGTGAGGAGTACGTAGTGAGAGCAGATGGGGGGGAAATGCCCAATTTGCAGCAAGCACAGTAATGTCAGTAGTAGACCTTTCAGTGGAGGTGCTGCTAGGCCTCCAGGAGTGTTGCTGGGGGACGACTTAAAGCCTTGGTGTCTGCAAAGTGATCAATAGCTCGGCTTTGTCAAGTTTTAGTAAAGATAGGCTCATACTCTTGGGGAATTTGTAGGTAGCGAATAAACAAAGTGCCAAGGAATGACGCCGGCGCGGTGATCTTGGCTCAGCCCTACAGACTCCAAACACTCACTTTGCGCCAGAACAAGCGTGATAACGAACATCATGGCGGAAGATCAAAAGAAGCTGCAAAGCCTCTCCGACGCCTACCAAAAGCTCCAACAAGGTACGCCCACCTTCCCCACACGAATATCCCTACAGCTGACAATTCTGTTCAACAGATCTCCAAACCGTAGTCTCAGCCCGCCAAAAACTCGAATCCCAACAACAAGAAAATAAAGGCGTCCAAAAAGAATTTTCCCAACTTCCCTCCGAATCAAATATCTACAAACTCGTCGGCCCCGTCCTCCTAAAGCAGGAGCGCAGCGAGGCAGTCATGGCTGTGGACGGACGATTGGAATTTATCGAAAGGGAGATGTTCGTCTCCTCAGAAACCGCGAAAAGAACATTGGCAGAAGCTAATAGATCCTGGGCCATAGAAAGCGGTTAGAGAAGCAAATACAAGACATGCAGGCCGAGAGCGAAGGCAAGAAGATGGAAGTTTATCAGCTCCAAACTCAGATGCAGCAAGCCCAGCAGTAGAAACAGATAGCAAGATGATGACAGCCTTGTCTTTGAGTAATAGTTATGACAGTGCTTGCGGGCTTCGAGGTGAGGTTGCTGCGCCCTATCCGCTAATCTAGGACTGACGGTGCTATCAGAAACGTGCGGACGTTGACTTCCCTAAGGAGGTTGGGTGAGCGGCGGCATTCGTGCCAAGTGGGCCGTAATTGCGTGACAGCCGTATCATGGTCGAATAACACGCTTGTCAGAGCCATCTGTTTCAGGAGTCGTCCCTACTTTTAAAGAGGAGCAACGTATGTAGAACAGAAGCTCTATCTTTTGAAGCTGGGGCTCACGCACTGGTAAGGCATAGCCTATTAGTAGTTCAGATGGAGTGCTGTCAATACCAGAGCGCTCAATGATGCTCAGCGAGGCATTTGAACATGAGCAATTCATTAGAATTATCTATGCTATATGTCTGGCTCGCTCCGAGAGTACATTAAGGAGGGCAGTAGTGAACATCTGTTGATAGACCGTCTGGTACAAAGCCATGAAAAGCAAAGCATATCTCATCCGATAGCGATACAAACACCAGATCTATCTTCTAATCCATAACTCAATAAAACATTATGCTCACAAGACGAGTATCCTCACAAAGGGGGAAATCTTCACATCTCACAGAAGAAAGAGAAGCACAATCAAGCCGCCTGCACCAAAGCTCAGGGAAAGCCTGACGGCCGAGCCTTGGAACTCCGCGATGGGCGAAGGGTTGAACGGTACATGAACACTGGTGTTGGTACTGCTGCCGCTTCCTGAGTTGGGAGGAGGACCGGATGGCAAGGTGATACCGGATGTTGCGGAAGAAACAATGACAGGCGATGCGGGTGTTGCGGCTTGGCCTGGAATAAGGACAGAGGCTTCGACTGGCGAGGGTGTGCCGTTGGGTTGAGCTGCAGTTTGCTCGCTTGCCAGTCCAATAGCGAGCGAAGTCAGACCGTTGGCACCTACTACAGGGGTAGCCAGGACAGCGAGGGAGGTCAAGCCATTGGCACCCACAACAGGAGTAAGGATGACAGCGGGTGGAGTCACACCATTCGCGGCTGCAACAGGGGTCGAGAAGATAGCGAGCGACGTAAGACCGTTGGCACCAACAACGGGTGTTGGGATTACGGCAAGTGAGGTCACACCGTTAGCACCCACGACAGGCGTCAAGACAGTAGCGGCTGTCAGCGCTGGAGCCGAAGGTTGCTCAAGTGGTGATGGAACTGCAACGAGGGAGGTAACGCCGTTGGCACCTACAACAGGCGTAAACTCCGTAGCTCCGGTTCGAGCTGGAACTGGGACTAAAGAGGTGACATCATTGGCTCCCACGACAGGCGTCAAGACAGTAGCGGTTGTCGCTAAAGCCGAAGCTTGCTCAAATGGCGATGGAACTGCAGCGAGGGAGGTAACGCCGTTGGCACCTACAATAGGCGTAAACTCGGTAGCTCCAGGTTGAGCTGGAACTGGGACTAAAGAGGTCACACCATTGGCTCCCACGACAGGTGTCAAGATGGCAGCAGCAGATTGAGTCGGAGCTGGGGCTTGAGCAAGATTCGTCACGCCTTTGGCTCCCACGACTGGTGTTAAAACGCTGGCGGCAGGTTGAGCTGCAGCCGAGACTTGAGCAAATGAGGTTAAACCGTTGGCGCCGATTAAGGGGCTTAAGATAGTGGCTGCAGGCTGAGCTGAGGCTGAGACTTGGACTTCTGGTGATTGAGCAGCACGTGTGATGGGAACACCTTGAGTTTCGCCGAATGATGAGATTGGAGAGCCCACAGCGCCGATCTCCACCAGTGTCTGACTTGCCAAAGGGACCAATGAACCTTCCGCAGGTAATGTAATGGGAGGACTAGCCTCGGTCGTTATCGCAGGCTGTGCACTAGCACTAATCGCAGGAGAATTATTGAGGACGTGGGCTTGTTGAGTGCCAACAAGTGTCCCAACTGCTAGAGAAGATGAATCGGCGGAGACAGCTTTTGGTGTAGTAACTGGGAAGGCCGAAGCTTCTGTTTCGCCTAAAGATGCAACAATGACTGCAGATGGCGTATTGGCTGTTTGAAAGGAAGCGTGTGCTTGAATGCTGCCGCCTTGAGCCACCGCTGATGCTCCAAGGACATTGAAGGAGGGTGAGAGTCCACCAATTGTGACTTGGGACTCTGAACTTGCGACACTAGTCTCAGACTCCGAGCCAGCAGCTCCCAACGTAACGGTTGTAGCAGGGCCTACAACATTGGAGCCGAAGACGTTGGTCTGATTCTTGGCAGTCGTGGCTGAGAGTGTTGGGGTACCAGCATTTGCAGGGAAAAAAGCAATGGAAAAGGTTGCCGAGGTTGTCTCATTTGGAGAAACTCCAGGAAAAACATTGGCAGAATTGTTGAAAAGACCGACTGGCAAGGCAGACAGCTGCGATGAGACAGTGACTGACGCTTCGGCTTTAGAAGTAGATACATAGCCTGGAGGAACGCCTTCGGTTGGTCCATTGGGGAATGGCAGCTTAGTTACGAACAACGAGGCGGTCTTGACGAAGCCTCCGCCATAGGCGTTGCCCAAAAGTCCTGCCGAGAAGACGGGAATGACGGTAGATGTGGCGTTTGAGAATGGTCCGGGGCCCATGGGAATTCTGGTCGGTGAAGGCACGATGGCGTAACCTGGAATGCTGGGAATTGATATCCCTGAGACAGTCAAGGAAAGAGTGTTGAACAGATTACTCTGGCTGAAAGTAGCTGCAGTGCCAAGAGGAACCTCGAGCTTGCTCGATGCAGTAGCTGCTGAAGTAGCTGTTGGTGGAGCTGTTGGAATGGTGAATGAATACACTATGATTGGAGCACCACCAGTCCCAATCTTCCCAGCCTCGGGCGAAGTCGAAGCTTTGAGAGGGGCCAAGCCGGCCGCTGGCTGTGTCAAAGAGTAGATGATGACTGATGGCAGGAAGGAGGTAAGTGTCTCTCCAGCTGATGGCGAAGGTAACTCTGGCTTGCTCTTCGGAGGTGCAACGCACTTCGTGCAAAGTGTGAAAGTTGAGGTACGTGTGGCAGTGGAGATGATGGTTGTGACCTCTTCGGTAGTCTTGGTGCCAGAAGTGACGGTGCTCGTGACGGGGCATGTCGTCAAGGTAGTGTAAACACTACGTTCTCATTAGCCATTGCCCAAGTAGCTTTTGGGGGCCTGTACTTACACCTCGGTCGTGACAATCTCCTGGATACTCTCTGGTGGAGAGGCAACACCAGTACCATAGGAGAAACCAACTGCAGAGGAGGAGGATTGATCCTTGGCTGATACAGACGAGCTGGTCTTGTCATCCTTGGAAGGAAGTGAAGACGAAGAGTCTTTCTCTTTGTCCGGGATAGAGATTGAGGTGGGCTGGTTCTTGTCAGGTATCTGTGGCAGTGAAGCCGTGAACGACGGCAGGTCTTTCGGAGGAGTAGACGACTGGTCTTTTGATTGAATGGCCACGAAGCTCGAGGCCGGAAGTGTCACTGATGATGGGATGCTGACAATGGAGCTTGCATGGTTCTCTTTGTCATCTGCACCGGAAGTGAATGTCAGCTAAAGCCATGTGGAAGCTGCGAAGCTTGGTCGTGGGAATTGTTTCGCTGCAGAGCTCAAAGTGTAGGCTTCTCAGTGGTTCCATGCTTCACAATGTGCCGTGAGCTTTGCAACTGAAGAGGCGACACAATAGATCGAATACAAAGCAGGCAGCGGCAAAGAGAAAGAACTCACCTTCAGCTGTACGTCTGAAGACCCTGGTACCTACGATGAATGTCAGCAGGCTAGACTTTTGAGAGCATATTGCAGCTGAATGAAGCAAGAAGAGAGCTTACCTGCTGGATTAGACACTGCCAATGGAGTGACCGCTGCCACGACGAGAAGAGATCGAACAAGATGCATCTTGGATGCAGTCTACACCGTAGGCCGTGACGTTGGTGTAGATGACTAGAAGAAGTTAGAGGGGGATTGTATAGACGGCAAGACAAAAGAAGCCTTCAGAAGAACGAGTGATTCTGAAGGTCGAAGGAAGATGTAGATGGGAAGAAGTTTTTGAGTGGGAAGCAGGACTCTTAAGCTGGACAAATTGGCGGATACGAGAAAGCCGACGTAAATAATTCCGATTCTGGCAGGAACCCTTCACGGAAATAATTAGGAAAAGATGATCTTTCAAGGGATACAGCCAGTGCGTACCTGCTTCACGGATGGTAGATTACCAGTACCTGGCAAGTGCAAATTACCATTAGCGGATTCCCGTCTTTATATTCTGGCTCCTCGCCCAACAAGTTTCTCTCCTCAACATCGCGTTCTTGCTCATTTGAACGTTGTACTTCAACCGTAACAACGTAGTTCAGCATTGATTAGGCTCCTACCACTTTCAAAGTATTCATCCAACTCCTGCATCACTCAGATTATCGCCAAAAGATGCATTACTTCAATTTCTTCGCCCTTGGCCTTGCGTGCCTTGTGGGTGTGATCTCCGCGATTGGTAAAGTATCTCCCTTCAAAAAAACCACTCCAACTGCTGTTAACGATCTGGTACTCTACACAGCCTCTCCAAAGCCTACTGCCAAGCCCATCATTGCCCAAAAAGCCTCAATTCGTGGGCTAGAAGCCAGAGCATTGGTCACCGCCACCGCCAACGGATGCACCGCCGTTTGCTGGGATCTATACCCAGGCATAGAGTGTGATGTCGAGTGTGATGGTAGCATACCCACTTCAACGGCAGGTTTGCCAGTTCCCACGGATCTCACTGGTAAGAATGCTTTGCTTTTGGGGGTAAGCAACCACTGACTGTACAAAGTTTCAGGGCTCAATCCCTCAGAAGTCGCTCATGCAGTCAAGCGCGATGGTACGCAAGGTCTTAAGATATGTCGTTCGAAGGGTAGCTTACCACTACAGATGCCTGCACTGTCACTGTAACAACGATTCCGGCCTACTGTTCTTCGGGTACCTTCCCAACACAAGCGGCCGCTGCTCTGTCCAAAGCTTCCGCGTTCTTGTCGTCGATTGCCCTCACACCAAGTGGTATGTCAATTTTGTTGATGAGATACCAAGCAAAGATCACTGCTGATGTTAAGAAACCACAGGATTCCCTCCCATCTCAGCCAATGCAACGGCAGCTTCCCCCGGTTCAGCTGGCTTCGGCCCCATCATCGCCCCTACAGCGCCCATCAGCCCCGCTACCGCGCCATCCTCAGTGTCCGAAGCAGCCACCAGCACGTCGCCGTCTGAGCAGCCAACACCAATTTCCCCCTTGAAAGGGTCAGGTTCCGTGGGTAGAAGCCTTAGTGGCATACTCATTCTCATCATGGTCGGTCTCTTGAGTCATGTCATACTCATTGTTTGAGCTGGCACATTGGGATGTCCAGTGGAGGTTGCATGCCTCATCTTCCTTTATGTTGCGTATGAGAGTAGTTGATATCGTGGGTCAATGGGCGGGTGGCGCGTGTGGCGTTGATTGAACTCTGTAGTTTTAATGGTAAATTGCCCAATCAATGAACTTCAATTCTCGAATTTAGCTCGCATGTCTCCTGATTTGCACATTCATTCAGGAATCATCCCCCAAATACGCCAATTTCCTGCTTCGGCGCTGCTCACAGCTTTGAACCTTTGCAAAAGTTTGGGCGTTTTACGACAAACATGCCATGCTTAGTTTCAACTCAGAAGCTTTTATTCTTTGGAGATATTTGGAGATCTTACCACAAACATGCGCTCACCAAGTGGTCTACCTCTCAAATGCTGTCACAACTAGTTCATCTTTCAAAGTTGCTGTCATGCGCGTTGTTGGGCTCGAACCCTATGTTTTTACGCCAGACCAAGCTATTTCCCCTTGCTGTGCATACATTTGCAGGTATGTCCCCTCCCAAAACTTTCAATTTTCCTCATCTAGATGATGCATGGGCAGCGGACATCCTCCACCCACCACCGTTCGCAACAACGCAGCATGATCCACTTTTGGTCCAATACTCCTATCATATCCGCCATCTTCGTCATCACCAACAGAGCTGAAGGAGTCAAGAACTTCTGGCAGCTCTGAGTCTTCTTTTCCGTATTTGAGTAGACAAGGAAGGTGGAAGATGTGGGTGCAGGGGAAGCCGATGAGGAGAGTTTTGTCTGCAGTGTCATATGAGTTAGCTCAAAGATCCAGGCTAAGTCAAGGACGAAGAAAACATCAGTCCCAAGACAGGAACATAACTTACCATGTTCCCTTAAAGCCTTCCCACACCCAGTACAATACCCTGCCTTCACCTCCTTCAGCTTTCCCCCTTCCACCGGCCCAGTCAAAGCCACGACGTCAAATCTCACACCAGCCCTTTGCCCCCTTCCCCTCTCAACCATGGCCTGATTGACCTCCCCCCTCAACACCCTCGCCACACCCATAGAAATACTCTCTTGTACTTCATACTCTCGCAGCATCCTCCCCAAACCTTCGCGCAACCCTTCGATCTCAAGACCTGTTGGAATACGCTTGACCAGTTTGAGTGGGTTGATCGAGGTGCCTACTTCTTCCAGTAGCCCACGGATGAAGCGGGGCTTGTTCATGCTGTAGTCCAGTAGATCGTCCCACAGTGAGGCATCATTTTGCTCCTTGGCGAAGGCGATGGCTTGAGATACATCGTTCAGACTGTCGATGATGAGGCGGAGTGCTTGCGCCGTGCGACCTTCTTTGGAGAGCAGGTAGACGAGTTCGGGGATGTAGGTGCGACCTTCGCATATCTGGGATGCGTGCTCTAGCGTGTATGATTGTGAGGATTTGAGGAATGTCATGAGGAGGGGCCGGTCGTATTCTGCGAAGAGCTCGACGGCTGTGTCGGCATGATCGGAGACTAAGGTCTTGCCTTCGACGGCGAGGAGGCGTTCTTCTGTTGCTGCTTTGGGCGTGTGCTTTTCAGGTGTGTCTGTCGTGGCGGTGTCGCCGTTCCAGAGGGCGCGGAAGTAGAAGAAGAGATAGGGGTTTGGCATGGAGTATTTTTCTTGGAGCTGAGTGATCACGATGTCCGGGGGCACGATGCCACGAAGGGCTTCTGAGACTAGGAGGCGCATTGGTTCAAGTGTCTGGGCTGCTAATTCCATGAGGGGAGCGGATTGTTGTTGGGTTTTTGTAACGCGAAGGAGGATGAAGCCTGGTACGTCATCCGAGACGGCGTCAACGAGGTGGTATTCTGCGATCAGAGACATAGTTGCGTCCGCATCTTGGAGGCGGATGTAACACGATAGTGCCTTTCTGGGTTGGCCGTTGGCGAGAAAAAGCTTTGCGAGGCTTGATAGTAAGATTCGCCAGTCTCGGCCGGTTTCGCCCTGTTCGACTGAGTCTTCGCGGATTCCTTGTCCTTTAAGCTTGCCTTCTATAGCTTCTATGATGGTGCCAGGATCGAAAAGCTCAGGAGGCCACAGGTCAAGGAGCTCCTTGAAACGCAATCGATCTTGAGCTACATAATAGCCTAGCATGAGCTCGTAGACGACGGATGGGAGTGGAGGGTGAAGTTGAGTAGTCGGTATGTACGGCGTGATCTCTTCGTACTTGTTGGCCTGTGCAAAAACCCAGACCCAGTGCTCCCATCTTGAGGAATTTCCGAGTACTTGGCCGCAGATTCGTCCCGCCTTCTCCCAGTCTTCGGCTACTATAAGCTGCTGCACCCATTTTTCACCAATTCTACGCTTTTCTTTCTCAGCTTGGGAATGAGGGCCTCGCTGACCGACGGTCGTTTGCGAGCTGTCGTCCGCGAAGAAATCCGTAAGACTGGTTTGTGCGTCGATAAGACTGCTGTGGGCTTTGGTTTTGGTGGGAGTGCTAGTACCCGATACGCTTTCTGAGGATTTATCAAATTTGCCATAAGCAGCTTCTGGATGGCGATCGAGCAGATTCCATGCGTCCTCGTACATCTTGTGGTCGCGTAACCAAGCCAAGTGGTCTGACAGCGATGGTTTTGTAGCGATGACACAGTCATAGGGACTGTGGATGAAGATCTTCATCCCATGGGCCATCGTAGCAGGATTGGGGATCTCAGCTAATTGAGACACTGCCTGGCTTGCTGTTGTATTGCCATCACTGGGCGCCTTGCTACTGGAGCTCGGGCTGCTACTACGACCGCTTGCAGAGCTGGTGAAGAGTCGAGCAGGGTACATCGTTGCATCCCAAATACCGCCGCCGATGGCTTCCATACCACCACCAATCATCTCAAAAGCACCTCTTTGCGTGGAGGCTTTGGTAGATATTCGCATAGCCGGTAGAACACCAAGATGGTAGTCTGTGGCTGACAAACTCTCGAAGCGGCTCATGTTCAATGTGTCGGCAACGCTGACTTCTTCTTTTGTGTTGATATCGATGATTCTCATTTCTGGCTGAAGGGCATTCTGCCGTCGATGCCTTCCTCGCTTGACGTCCTTTTGGTTTGAAGAAAGATCTTCTTCTGCTGTGATATATGCAAGTACAAGAAGCAAATTTGGGGTATATAGCGAAATTCCAGATATAATACAGTCGATTCGTAAACTGGCCCACTGTTAGCATAAGTTCTATGGGGATTGTCGAAAGAATATTCAAACATCGTAACAACCTCCGCTCGTCCTATTTTGCGTTCGCCAAACTCTTTCCCTACGCCATCTCCTCCTGGATGCACATTCATGATCCAAATCGTGCCAGACCACCCGACCACCAATTTCTCTATACGCCTGCTCTTGGAAGTGGCCTTGAGACGGTGAACATCTGGTGGGTCTTGGGTCTCTTCGATCTCGTCATTGGTGGTAGAATATCCATCATCAGACTCGAGCCCGGCTTCATCGATCCAATCAACATGTGCTTTCCATATGCCAGCCATCTCGTCCCACCCTGGTCGATTTGGATGATCTGTGTGGCTAATCCGTTTCCAAGCAGACTCGCTCTCAGTAGACTCTAGGTGTAGATTTGACCGCATGATCTTGATGCCCTGCTCGTTGACCCAAACGACGTATTTGCCGGACAGTGACCACTTGATCTTGCTTATGGCTCCCTCTCCAGAGTGTAGAATTTGATCCTTGCCAGTATTTGTTCCTAGCCCAATTGAGCCCAACCATCCTGACGCCTGAGCGGCTGCTCCAGTTGTCGTTGCATTCGAGCTAGTCCCCGCACGGCCGCCAATTGTCAATACTAGACTGCCTGCAAGCCCCCCAGAAAGATATGATCGGTCATTCTTGAAATCCGGAGATAGCCCCAACGCTTGAACTGGCCGACCGAAATTCCGTAGTTGCACATCTTTGGGGTCTGTCAGAGATTGAATGCATATGTGACCGTCTATGGAAGCAGACCCAACGTAGATGAGGTTTGAAGGCGTAAGGGGGACAGTTTGCTGCTTCGGGGTTCTTGCTGAGGGAGAATCGCTGCGGTTATTCGGGGTCAGGGGCCTGGGAGGAACTCTTTGCTCAGACGCGACCCTGTTCACAGCATCTAACTTCGTAGCTGCCAGAGGAGGAGGGAACGGAGATATGGAGAGCGCCGAGGTAGACGCTGTGTGGGCACGGTAGACGCGTATTGGCTTCAAAGATGGCACAGAAAGTACATGCTACGGGAATCATTAGCTACCCTTTCTCTACCTAAGCACGTCAGCGCTTACTATATTCCCATTATGTGTGCCTATGACCTATTACGCCGTCAGTTCGGTCCAACGTCCAGAAGGGTCGATGCCCGCTCACCATCTTGTCGCCGGCGACCAGAAAGGCACTTGTAGCGTCTCCATTTCCGTAGACGGGCTTCAGATGCTTCGTCAAAGACGCATACTTCAAGCGTGGCTCCTCGTCTTCGTCCTCATCTTCCTCAGAAGCTTCTTCATCGTCCATGATGGGCTTTGCTGTCTTCCCATTGCTGACGAAAGACGGCCCTTCCTTCTCGACACAATCATCCTTGTCAGGCTCCTCGTCTTCCGCCGCCATCAAGAGGAAGTGTGGTTGGCGCGAGCTTGAACAGTGGACGCATGATGTCGCGGAAAGCTTCGCCGGTGCCGAGGTTTACCCAGGATGGAGGCCCCTCGGCCCCCAAATCAAAATACCTTGAAGTAAGTGGGTGAGCCTGGCGATGGGCTTCTTATTGATTGCTCGTCATGATGCCTTTACTAGCATACTATACTACGCAACATGACCGCGTTAGGTCTTAGGATACAGCGGTTCTTTGCAACACGCACGTCTCGCCCCTTCAGCTCTCTACGAATCGTGCCGCCCACCAGACCTTCTATCCTGCTTGCTGGAACCTCATCGTTTCATTCTACCAGCGTCTTCGGCTCCCGGAGACGCAATGACTACTTCTCGTCGAAAACCCCAGATCAGCAACAGCCAGATCCTAAAGCAGAGGAAACTACACAGAGTCCCAAGAGGAAGACTACAAGATCGCCAGCTGCAAAGAATTCTTTACGACGGGTGGCCGTTGAGGCTCAGAGGTCTAGGGATGGCAAAGAGCCTCGAAAGACTCATACATCAGGCCATCAGATGGTCTCGAAGGTAATGGCTTCTGAGTAGTGCCCTGACGACTCGGGCTTGGCTGACTTGGCAAATCTGCAGACCGTGACGGCCATTTGTGCTGCAGAAGAATACGATATTTCTCAGGTAGCTCGCATACTTCAGGGTTTTGGCTACGAGCTCGATCCCTACAAAACCGACCTCTATCCCCAAGTTGTGCACGTATCGCTTGCAATTCAGACGGATTCCATGAGCCATAAAGATCCGACCTTGAGTACTGGCGATCTGTTCGTCTTCCCGTCCGGTACTGTTGTTGCATGGGCGATTCCCGAGAATATGCTCTCCGCCCTGGTTTCGACCGCATTGGTACCCGCTGCCAGATTTCCTCTTGCCAAGGTCGAAGAAGAAGACCTTGAGTACATAGAAGACCCAGAAAGAGAGAAAACCAGTATCAGAGGTGATAGGATTGTTCTTGGTACAAAGCCGCAGGCTCTGCAGATAACGGAAGTTGGCTCCGTGGATATAGCAACATTGTCAGACCATGAAGCCGGGCATGCCCATAGTCGGAAGCTCGACAATGTGCTCGCGAAGATTGCGTTTTCATCTGGACTGGCTCGGTCTACAAAATTGGCCGTATTGGAGAGCCTTTTGAGTGATTACTTCGAATCTACTAGAAGTATTCCAGTCCAGCTATCCAAAGGAGGCCGGATGCCGTTCACACGCAGTTTCATATCGCAAAAGACTGGACAGCTTCTAAGCATTCGCGCTCAGCTGAACCTTTACTCCGAATTGACGGACTCTTTGCCTGACCTCTTCTGGGACAGTCGGCATGAATTAGGGTTGGAAGGCTACTATGACCAGGTGGGGAGAGCACTCGATATCAACGTCCGCATCAAGATTCTCAACGAGAAAATGGACTACGCTCAAGAGATTGCAAGCGTGCTACGACAGCATTTGAGCGAGCAGCATGGTGTTCGTTTAGAATGGATCATTATACTGTTGATAGCAGTGGAGGTATTTTTTGCCATAAGGAAAGAGATAGTCGAGTACAACGAGAGGAGAGCGGTTGGGCGTGAAGGCAAAGAGAACGCCACATAAGTGTGAGGCAGACACAGAGGATCCTTAAAGAGCGAGCTGTATTGTATAGCGTTTGTATTTACCTGCAAGATACCCTGCTCTTTTAGTCTTAGTTCTTGAGGACATCAAGCAATGTCGACCTTTTGTCATTGTGTCTCTCGATGCTCCAGCAATTATGAGTGTGCAGTATCGGGAAGCAAACAAACAGACAGCGTCGCTCCAGTCAGCCTCCAGCAGCCTTTCCCCGAACGCTAGTAGACTAGTAGACTAGCGCATTGTCGGCGTTATGCGGCCAATTCGGACAAATTTCTCGACTCGCGTTTCTCAAGGAAATTAGTCTCGATTGAATAGCTACTACGGCATGAGAAGACAGGCATTGACAGTATGCTCTTATTATCGTAGTAGCTAGTCTAAAATTGCTGACCATCCACAGATTTCAGTCACCAAAGATGTCTGCATCTTCTGCGCCACGCGAATGCGACGTGATGCAGCTCGCGCATCATTACGACCTCAGCGAAGATTCCTTGGTTCTACCGGCGCTGCTCGAAGACCGGCTGAAGCTGCGGTAGCACAGAAAGAGCCCGAGGTATCCCAAGGTACAGGCTCGCAATGGAGGACTTCTTCCTCTTCTTCCCCGAGGCGGTTTGGTGGCGGTATGGCTGGGCAGGGTTGGGCAAATGGTCGAAATAGCATGGATACTCCGACAAGCCGCGAAGATTTTCAAACGCAGAGGCCAAATATTCGCAAGGGCGAAGCTGGCTCAGGGTCATACGACCGCTCATCCGTCGTTAAAAAGTCTGTTCGATCACCGACAGAAGAGCCTTCTAGAGTCTCTTCAGCTGCTACGTTAGCCCGAGATGAAAAGATGAATGGTGGGAGCCCAGTGCAAAGGGTCACCAAGCCGGCTCTTCGACCCAGACCAAAGGACAACGGCTGGGTCAAAACGAAAGTCGAAAGCGACTTGACTCCGGAGGAGGAAGCTCTGCGAGATGCTTTGAAAAAAAAAGCGGCAGCTGAAGAAGACAGTCGCCTTTACAAGGCCGCCATGACCTCTGAAGGACCAAAATTACGGCCACAGGAACAGCCTACAGGAAGCCCTAGGTGGCGGCCAACTGCACAACCATCTACCAATACGATTGCTATGAAGATGAAGTCTGAGTCTGCGAATGCTGGCAGCATGGACCCGTATACTCAACAGCCGCCTTCTGAAACAACGACAAAGCACGCAGTACGTCAGAATTCTTTACATAGCACGACCCGTACTGCGACGCTCGATGATCATATTGCTCAATCTAGAGCTAGCGAACAGGGCTTGAAGATTGATAAATGGCATTGCGCAGACTGTGGTTTCCACAATTTCAAGCAAAACAGATTCTGTGAAAAATGTCAGAAGGCCGATCGATTTACCCAACAAGGGACAGATGCAGAGGATGAGACACTTCTGGCCAAAGGTTGGAAACATGTCAGGCGGCCTCAGCCTGTTTCTTCTCCGTCACCTGTACAGGCACAGCATTCAACCAATGTCAGTAGCTCACCACATCCCCAAGCTGTCGCAGAGGCCAGAGCAATTGAGCAGGAGAAGACAATGAGATTGGAACAAACCAAGAACGGTCGATACGTGGGGTTTGGAAAACCGCAACAGGCACGCGAAATGGAGCCTAAAGACGCGACACGGGCTTTTCCTAGGTCGGAAATTCTCAATTCGCAAGCTGCAAAGCAATACGTCCATCCGGCAGGGCCTTCGGAATCAGAATTTGCAATTAATTCGACACTTTCGACGCCCACACCGTCAAGCAACCTCGCAGCGAGCGAGGGCGAGAATTCCAAACGGAAGTTCCCTCCTGTGTTGCCCAAGGATCATCAAGAACATGCAGAAAGCCGAAGGACTTTGCGTTCGAAAGACGGCTGGAAGCGATGGGAGCCCCAAGACCAAGCTCCATACGAGTCGTCTTTACATCCTGAAATTCCTACTCCAGAGCCCACAGCAGAAAAAATTGTCAGGTACTCTCCTATCAGTACAGCTGGTGAGCAACCTCCGCAGCTGACTAGATCGGTGGGACGTCAAGTACAACGTGACTTGCCTCGAGAACCTCGTATAGCAAGGGAATCGCATGTTTCTTCGTCACCTTTCATCAGTCAAGGCAACCGAGACCGTGCACGAAGGAGCAACAAGCAGTTCCTCTCGAAAGCTGAGAAAGACGATATATTTGATGATGATGAGGACGTTCTTGCAAATATGCGGATGGAACGTAAAGTGCAGCGTAAGAAAGCGAAAGCTGCACAGAAAGCAGCTGCGCCACCAACACCCATCTATCTGCCAGAATTCATCAGCGTTTCTAATCTCGCCGGAGTCTTGAAAGTTAGAGTTGAAGACTTTATGTACAAGCTGAAAGAGCTTGGTTTCGAGGAGATGAACAATGATCACGTCCTTGATGCTGAGATTGCAGGCCTTGTTGCTGCTGAGTTCAACTTTGAGCCCATCATTGATCGTGAGGAGGATCGGGATATACATCTTCTACCTCCAGCTGTGGACAAACATTTGCTACCTGCGCGACCTCCTGTCGTCACGATCATGGGGCACGTTGACCATGGCAAAACCACACTCCTGGACTATCTCCGAAAGTCTTCTGTAGCCGCATCTGAGCATGGGGGCATCACTCAGCATATTGGGGCTTTCTCCGTATCTATGCCTGGTGGGAAACTTGTGACTTTTCTCGATACCCCGGGCCATGAAGCGTTCCTCAGTATGCGGCAGCGAGGTGCCAGTGTTACCGACATTGTGATCTTGGTAGTAGCTGCAGATGACAGCGTCAAGCCGCAGACTATCGAAGCGATCAAGCACGCTCAAGCTGCCAAAGTGCCAATGATCGTGGCAGTCAACAAGATCGACAAAGAAGATTCCAATGTTGAGAAGGTCAAGCAAGACCTCGCTCGCTATGGTGTTGAGATCGAAGATTACGGAGGCGATACTCAAGTCGTCTGCGTCAGCGGCAAAACAGGGCAAGGTATGGAAGAGCTGGAAGATTCAGCTGTCGCACTTGCAGACATCCTCGATATGCGCGCTGAGACGGATGGCCAAGCAGAAGGTTGGGTCCTTGAAGCCACCACCAAGAAAGCTGGCCGTGTTGCTACGATCCTTGTTCGGCGCGGTACTTTACGTCCAGGCGATGTGATAGTGGCCGGCACGTCCTGGGCACGAGTTCGCAGTCTACGCAATGAAGCGGGTGTAATGGTACCATCCGCTGCCCCCGGCACACCAGTCGAAATCGACGGCTGGCGTGAGCAACCTGCCGCTGGCGACGAAGTCATCCAAGCCCCTGATGAGCAGAAAGCTAAGTCAGTAGTGCACTACCGCCTTGAAGCCTCTGAGCGCACCAGGCTGGCTGCAGATATGGAAGCCGTGAATGAAGCTCGCCGACTTGAACAAGAGAAGCGCGAGCAACTTGAAAAGGCAGCGGAGCTCGCTGCCGCTGATCCTGAAGCGCCAGCAGAAGCTAATGATCAGGAGGCTGCCCCTGCTGCTGCTGGACCAAACTTCCAAGAAGTCTTTTTCATCATCAAAGGCGACGTTTCAGGCTCCGTCGAGGCTGTCACAAATAGCGTCTCTGCCTTGGGTAACAGCGAAGTGCGCCCGCATATCCTGCGCTCAGGCGTTGGACCTGTAACCGAGTTTGACGTTGATCATGCCGCTGTTGCTAAAGGGCATATCATCAACTTCAATACTACGGTTGAGGGTCCTATACAGAGGATGGCAGAGGCCAAAGACGTCAGGATACTGGACCATAGTATAATCTATAGGCTTACTGATGATGTAAAGAAGACGCTGAGCGAGCGCCTGCCACCTACTGTAACGCAGAAGGTGCTAGGAGAGGCTGAGATCGGTCAAGTGTTTGAGATCAATACCAAAGGCAGGGTCACCATCCCAGTAGCTGGCTGTAGAGTAAGGAACGGTGTGGTTGGCAGGACTAGCAAGATTCGAGTCTTGCGTGGTAAGGATCTTGTCTACGATGGTATGCCCCAACCGCTTCTGCGATCGCTTCGATTCAAGACACTTACAAGTGAACTCTTAGGTGCCCTCTCCTCTCTCAAGAACGTTCAGAAGGACGTTACGGAAATGCGCAAGGGCAACGAGTGTGGCATGAGTTTTGAGAACTGGACTTCATTCCAAGTAGGGGATCAAGTCCAGACATATGAAGAGATCATAGAGAAGAGGACACTCTAACGAAATACTCGTATGTAATATATGTACTCACAGCCTTTGCAGCTCAATTTACATACAATTCCAAAACAAATTGCCCACCACTATCTAGATCCATTCCGCTCCTTCACGCCCTCCAGGACCTCCCCCAACCCCTTGACAATTATCGTCGGTCGGCCCTTCTCACCCTGCACTAATCCATCCGTCCACCCGTTCCCAGCACGATCAACCCACGCAGCCTGCATACCCACCGCTCTCGCACCAACGACATCAAAAGGATTGCCGCTCACAAGCCACATCTCGCCCATTGCCTCCTTCGTCTCTGCCTTACCCATCTTCTTAGCTAGGTGGTAGTAGACCTTGGGATCTGGCTTGAAACATTTTACTTCTTCGACGGTGACAATTTCTTTGAAGACAGAAGCGTGTGGACTGAGTTCCGGAGATGAATTTACTGAGTTGGTGACCATGCTGTTAGTGCCATTGGAGAAGACGACTGCTGTGGTGGACGGTTCTTGAGCTAGAGCTTGAAGAGCGGGCGAGACGTCTGGGAAGGTTGAGAGGGAGTCGTAGGATTTCATTAAGGCCGCTATGGAGTCATCGTCCAATGAGACGCCAGAATCTGCGAGAGCATGGCTCAACGAGTTACGGGTGATGGATGAGAAAGGCTCATATTGGTCTTTTGAGTTGTCAATGTCATGATACCACTTGCAATCGAGTCACCATACTCATGCTGTTCAGACGCCATGTATACTCCAATTGGTATCGTCTCCATGAAGCCGCGAGACTTGTGGCTTTGTCTTTACCAAAATGCGTGGAAAGCTCCTTGGCTATAGACTCTGTGGAGAGTAAAGTACCGTAGAGATCAAAAGCAATGATAGTCTTATCTTTAGCACTCATATTGAATCCAAATTCAAACTTCAACAAAGCTCCAAGGTTTGTATGTTGTATGTGTTAATGGTTGCATGACCGCATATATTAATGGATGCATGACCGCATATGTCAATAAACTGGGAAGGCTAAGGCTGGGGCCCGGTCCGCCTATATTGACTTTACCCGGATTTGCCTGTAGTAGGACACCGGTTATAGTAGGACACCGGTTGTTGTCGGAAAGTTCCTCTAGTAGACCCGAAAAGGCACAATCTAGTATCAATCACCTAGCCCTTTCCGCACCGGGCATCTTAGAGAAGGTCGAGCCTGATAGCTTTGAGCCTTTTGCATGCAAATTGTCCAAGTCTCTTCTATCCTAATTTAGGGAAAGGGCTGGAGAGCTAGTGCTAAATCGAATTTGGTACTAGCCTCGCAATATTCCTCCCGTGTTGATACCACTACCTGAAAATATGCTCGTCAACCACCACCATCACCTCCTCAGATACAGCAAAGTTCTTATTCATCTCATGCTCACGGGTTAATGAAGCTTTGTCCATACTGCTGATGATAACGGCTTTCACAATTAGACCTTTTCCCTCTTGGTCGGCTGCTCGTGAATAAGAAACCCCAAAGCTGGATCAACCACACAGGCTAATAGGCATATTCACCTAGGCTCTTACCACTTTTTACAGTTACTGCTGTGCTCCACAAACTGAACAGATGACCTAGGCTTCTCAAGACGATCGTCAACGCGTCCCATGGTACCGATGTCAATTTTTGTTCGGTCTTCAGCCTCAGGTACGTGACAAACAGCCTTCGAACATCATCCCACTCTCTATCAAGCCTTGTTCGTCTTCTCCTTCGAACTTGACTTCGGCTGACGATGCTTGGGTAAAAGGAAAAATGGCAGGAGCACGTACCGTGGCACCAGTGGTCCAATAAATATAATATAGTGAGCCGTTCTGCCCTGCGCAGGCATACCACCGCAACATACAATCTTGCCAGTCTCTTTGAGGACAATCTCTTCGCATATGCCACGGTCGCATGCCTTGGCCACACCCTCACTCTTGATGGCAATGGTTGTGGCAGCGCCAGTTTCTCAGCAGAACACTGACAGCCTCACCTACCTTACACCTCCTCAGGCACCAATACACCATCCTTCACTGCTTCAAAAGACTGCTTCACGGGCTGAGGAGGGTAGGATACCTGGAATGAATTCGCTTGTGATCTAACGTATCAGACTGACCCTTTGTCTAGGTCTGCAACTCGCAGAAGAGTCTAGAGTCTCACCGACTTCTCCACCTTCACAAAGCAGAGTGACCCTTTGTTGTACGCTAAAATATGGCTCTTCACGCGATGCAAATGGCATCTCCAAATGTTCCCAGACAGTCTCAGAATTTTCCGGACACGATCATAGCCACAAGGGCAATTTCCCTTAAATCCCTCTTGCAACAGCTAGAGTTGGACAAGTGGACCTACTGTGGGGGAAAAGCCTCGAGCGGAACTTTATCGCGAGGCCCTCGGCCAGGAGTCCTACGAAGACCACCTGAAGACATCCGCAGCAATTAGAGCCCACCAAAGCAAACAAAGCCGGAAAGAGGCTCTTGTAAAGCTTTTTGGTCTCAAATCATTGTCTTAGACAACAGTGACAACAAGACGGCATGCCAACACTCCTGGGAAGTTCGAAAGCTCGCACCACACCGATCACGCTTGAAGGAATGGCTTGCTAGCCAAGCTTGAGCCAAGTTTATCGCCCGTTGTATCTTCGGCGTCGAAGTCATGATCGAGCGCAAGGTCCGCAGCCCCACACCAATGCAGCTGGCAAGGTTTCAACTTTATCTACTCGCCACCGCGTTATGCCTCAAAACCACCTCACCGCTAAGTTTTGAGACGATTAATGACTTACCTTGTATTCATACGCTTGATGACTGATCTTGCATTCATACCACTAATGGCCGTGACGCAAGACAGCGGTTCACCTCTGCCTCGCATCCTTCATCCTTGATGAAAGCATCTTGTACCTATTCTTGGTCGAAGGAGATGACTCTTACCAGCAACATCCTGATCGCTTCCTGCGATATATTGGGTTAGATATGTGAAGGCGATGGCCCGCTTCATTGAGAAACTTTTCCTTGCTATGTTCCATGACGAAAGTTTCTTTGCAAAGTGAGGAGCCTACTGGATGGACTCTGGCGCGATCAGTAAGCCTTCCATTTTACACCCTTGGAACATGTACTGACGAAGACCAGGAACAACAACCCCTAGAACGTCGATGGTTGGACCTACTACATCTTGCAAAAAACGACTAGCAAGAAAGCCGAGCAACTCGTGATCACCGAATTCAAGTATCAGATCCCGAGTCAATCAGCACGAAGTTGAACAGCACACTGCACGACTATCGGTCCCACCATCCTGTCAGTAAATCACATGTCCCCAGTACAGCCTCACTGGAGCTCCGACATTGATTGGAAGGGTGATTCCTGATCATGTAGAAGAGAGAAGGAAGTCATTGGAGAACAACATCGCCGCTTTAGACGAAAGTCCTCAGTCCGAGCGGTGCTGGATGTGAGGAGTTCACTGTCTTTGGCCAATTCTTCGTGTCGAATAGCGGTCCCGCCCTGGGTGTCATCTCCAATTCTCATTGAGTTGAGGGACTCCCCCAAAGCACCAATGAATCATTTCTTCGTCAATCAAGAACCTAGATATGGGGCACCGCTTAATACTCTCCGAACGCTCCGGCGACGCTGCCGGATACAAGACTGGAACCGTGGCCTTTCGCATTCTCTTCAGCAAGAAATGCATCAAATGTTCCTTGACCTCCAATACATCACAAAACGTCAAAGGCGAGCCAGTGTACTTTGCCATGAAGCAAGGAGCGCTTTCCACGAGCGAAAAGCGTCCAGCAAGGTTTTTCATCATGCATATCTATCACCTGCCGGAACCTCAAGGCTATCCAGCACCTTTTCTGACTCACGTCGATCAACGTATTTTATTTGATCGACTCGTAGCTCCCGTGCAGGCTGACGACAGCACGTCATTCTGTGGCGTCTACTTGCGAGCATTAAGCAACCCTCCGCCCACAAAGAAAGAGAGTGAAAATGGCCACAGAGGCGGTGATGAGTCGGAACAGAATCAGTGTTTGGCGTTACGGTCAAAAGGTGCTCGTGGACCTATAGATCGCTCATTGCTGGAAGACTAGGTCACTCTGCGGGCATCTTAGCCCATCATGAACATCCCACAAGAGCCCACTGCCAGTCGAACGCAATTCATGCCCCGCGACCATGGCATCCGAGACTTCAAGCAGGAGGTTTTAGCCCGTGAAGAATCGAGAAGGACTATCACAATCACCTCTGCACCGCACTTGGCAGCGTAGTACATCGCGTTGTCCTTACAGAATCACTTGAGGCTGTTGGACTTTGGCAGCAGCACCCATGGCCTCGTGGCCGAAGTCATGATGAGGCATCCCCTCTCATTCGTCCATGCCGCACACTTTCGCAACTTAAATTTCGCTACGTTTTTGGGGACCACCTTCTATCAGTTCCCGCACTCGTGCTGAAGATACTGTTGAGGGACTTTTCGAAATAGTGAATGGCATCTCACCTTTCCCGGTATCGCAAGCAAGAGGCAACTGCCCGGCTTCTCCCACCACCTACACTTATGTATGTGGCATTGTCCGCCCGGCCAAAGGAGGAACACCGCTTAAGAAGCCATAACGCAATCCTACAAACCCTCATTCCACTGCCAACAGTGTGGCAGCGAACAGTCTGGACGGCACACTGTCAAAGAACACATTCCCGTCTGCGTAAGACGCTATGGCAACCCACTTGGCCTGAGCTGGGACGATCATGCGAGTTTGAAAAGATGGCGCAAAGGGCGAAGAGGACTGGACATTGACGCTAGATTAGACGCTTTTGAAGCCCTCTAAGACAAAACGCCACCAGGACTTTTTCGAGGCGTCTCATCCTGGGTGGAGCTAGGATAATTCGATCGTGGAATTCTTTTTCGCCGCCACTAGCCCAACACGGAGATCATTGACCGCAGCGTGTCTGGTTCCATCGGCGACTACACCAGACACCCCGGTCGCAATTGGGTTTGGTTTTGGGATAGGTAGACTGCTACCGCCTCATTACTTTCTTTCAGAAGCAAGTACTTCATACCACACTTCTTTCCGTATAACCCAGCAAGCGAGAAATGATGGTCAATGTGGAGACAACTTGATTTCATAGAGGCACCATGCGTGAAGTCAGGCGTCTTACCGGAGGGCTGCGAATATACCAAGCCAACGGCGTCGAGCTCAGGCATGAAGGGAGGCAATTCCACGCGCCAACGACGACATCTCTAGTGGTCGAGATTTCGGGGGTATCATCTAGGATAAGAAAATTTTCCCCAAAGGGCCCAAAGGGTACAAGCAGCTCTCAGATTAGCACAGAAGAGTAATGGAATATTGATCAAGACTTAAAAATCACAACTTTCTCAATTCAGTGACTCGTTAACGAGCTTTAGAGGTTCCAAACTGGCTTCAAGCCTTGTTGCCGATGTCGGTAATGTGGCTAAAATCTCCAAGACCATGTAAAGCCTGATATTGCTGGGTAGCAGGGCTTACGGTACCTGATGATGTGCAAGAATAAGTTTCCCTACGAGGTTCGCCGGCTAAATCTCGGCCCTGCATTCATATTAGTATGTTCACCAGACTAGGACCAATAAGGCTACTGCAGTGATGTCACAGCAAGACCGCATGTTTTGTCCGCGAGGCACATCCCATCACAGCTTTCGAATTCTTCATCCACCCATCCAAACCACCCTAGACATTCATACAAACATACAATCAACCACTCTGCGAAGCCAACAATCCAAAGCGGTAAACATGTCTTTCGCTCGCGCCTTCTCACGCAAAGTCCTCCCTCTCAACCGTACTCGACTCTTCACCACCACACCCTACGTTCAAAAGACAGCCACCGAGCAAGCGAAAGAGACTATCCAGAAAGTCAACAAAGCTGTCTCAGAGCCCCTCGTCAAAGGCATCGAGAAAGGCCGTAAGTCCGACACCCTACCCCCCACGCCCCTTACTTCACGACAATCACGCCTTCTTCAAGCCCAAAGCTAACCTCATCCCCTACAGAGGAAGCCTCCGCCTCCCTCAAATCCTCCGCCGGTGTGGGCGCTAAGAAAGCTGAAGGCTCTGCTAGCGAGATGACCGGCGAGACGAAGGGCAAAGCTCAAGATCTGGCTGGAGAGGCTAAGGGCAAGACACAGGAGATTGCGGGCGAGACGAAGGGCAAAGCTCAAGATCTGGCTGGACAGGCTAAGGGCAAGACACAGGAGATTGCGGGCGAGGCGAAGGGGAAGGCGAGTGAGATGTCTGGACAGGCTAAGGGCAAGACGGAAGAGATCAAGAGCAAGATGTGAAGGTATCTAGATGAGACAGAGGGAATGGTAGCATGATGCGTGCGGGCGAGCAAGGGAAAAGTCGAGTGTTTCGAAGCATGTACATTACGCAAGCAACGGGAAGGCAATTCGTAAACGAAACAAGCCAAGCCATGCATAAACCTCAATTGTGATGCAATCAGAACTCAGAGACAACGCATGGTGAGTCTGCAGGAAGAGTGGTATGTTACCACTTCGCCTTTGCGTTCCCTTTATCTTGAGAGAAACGCTATCTATTTCACACGCATGACCTGAAATGATTGGATGGTCTGGACTGTTTTCCACAGCGGCCAAGGGAAAAGGCTCTCCCTTGAAGAAACGAGCGCGGTCTTGATAGCTGCCTGGATGTGGTAATCTGTATACAATTGCTTCGTTCGCTGTGCAAAGCCAACCTACATGTTTCAATCATCTGACAAAGCCGTCTGGAAACCATAGCTACAGGAGATTTGTGGAGCCAGGAATGATGTTATTGATATGACCAAGGAAAGCGCACCGCCTTGGGCTGCCGGACCTCCTGTCGAAAGAGGACGGCATGATGAGTTTTACGTTGTAGAATGCTGCTTAAGGATTTGGTAGATAATGATGCGGTTGATGTAGAACATCGAACCATTGTCTTCTGCTTGAGTATATCGTTCATCCACAACGGAAAAAAAAAGTAGATACATCGCTAGATATCCTACATCATACTATGCAGTTGACGCTAGACTTTTACCAGCCGTAAATGCATATGCTCCAATGACCCAGAGAACGCTCGAACGCTATGCAGATATAGCAAACAACAATGCCTAGTAATCCCACACCTTCATCAAAGAATGCAACGCTTGAACGATCTCGAACAGATGCCAAAGGAGTGAATCGCAAAAAACAAACGTTCACCTCATTCAATCCATCTCCTACACTCAGGTCATATGCAAACCCAGTCCCACAGCACCATCTCTCGTCGGTGTACTATATCCCCTCGGCCTAGCAATAGCCCTCCCCTCCACCATGCCCTGTAATGCCCTATCATTACTCTGCGTAGGAATAAGATTGATATCTGGATATGGCGCACTCTCCCTCCTCGGTCCCTCCTCTCCCCTCGCTCTTGCCTCTTCCCATTCACGCATCCCGTTCTCTTCAATCCTCTTTTCGTTCAATTGCTTGATCGCTTCGATTTCACGTTGGCGCTCTCGAAGTCGGACTTCAAGATCTAGTGTACGCCGTCGAGCTTCTTCGACGCTGATGGGTTGGTGTTCACCAAATTGGACGCTATCTGGGTTTTCGAAGCCCACGATGGTGGGGACACTGCCTGGTGTTCGTTCGACGGCGACACCCGGGCCGGAGGAGGAGCGAGACATGCTCATGTCGTAGAAGTCGGGTGCCTGAGAATTCAGAGCCCAGCCGCCCGTTTGAGAGAGGTCGTGCGGTGACACTCGAGGTGGGCTAGTCTCGTAGTATGCTGGAACAGCGAAGCCTGTCTTGGGAGATTTGCGGAAGGCTTGGCCGTCTGGATAGCGCTCGCGCGGTGAGTTGTCTGGGTAGGACGACGGCATGAGCTGCGGCGAGGACGCTGAAGCATAGAGTATCGGTTCCGTCTCCGCGATCGAGTCATGAGATTGCTTTGAATGATGGCGGGACATAGGCTGTGACGTGTAGCCGGCTGGAATCGCTGGCATAGGGTAAGGTGGATCGTATGTATGCTGGTATGGGCTAGCGCGGTTCTCTGGTGATGGCTGACCGGATGCTGGAAGGGGGTAGAAGTTTGGAGGTGGTGTTGGGTAGGTGTTTGGAGTTTGAGTTGAGTGGAGGTCGGCGGGTAGAGGACGTTTGCTTGTAATGGCGACGTTGTCTTCGTAGGGGTCAGGGGCGGGATTAGGTCTTGAGAGTGGTTGTGGCCTGTAATCAGCGTAATAGGTGCTGTTGATGGGTGGTCCTTGAGGTATCTGCGATAAGCTACTGTTGGAGCCTGGATGGGACGTTACATATTGGAAGCCTGTAGGTGAGGGCTGGCTGGTATAGGTGACATATGTAGGGCTTGTGCGTAAAGGATCATCCACGGTAGCGTTTGGTAAGCCCTGCTGTGGTTTGAATTCAGAAGCTAGTGGCGACGGCTGAGCGCTGCCTTGTCTGTTCTGAGGGCTTTCACGTGATCTGCCACGCTCAATGAGTACAGGAGCAGGCTGTAGGCCAACTGGAACGGTGATTGGTCCGTTGCTGCCTAGCTGCGCAGCTTGCCCAATCTTGCCAGCAGCTATTCCAGCCCAAGTGGGCTGAGTCATTGTTGTAGTAGCTGGACGGTCGTCTCGTCGGAATAGCGAGGTTAGTCCGCTTCGTGGGGGCGAAGGGCTCTGTGACTGGACTTTCTGTAATGCCTTTAGTGCAGGCGATGACTCTCTTCGGTGAGGCTGTTTATTCTCCTTTGAACGAGGCACGGTCTTCCTGTTGATTGTTGCTCGTGCGGCACCAGAAGGCGCCGGTCGAAAACTTCCAAGATCGCGTCGAGGTCTTCTCGGTCTCCTGCTTGAAGGCACAACTTGCCAGTCCCCACCCTCGCTTTCCAGTGTAGGTGCTCGAGAGCGGGAAGGCGGTCGGGCTGTTGTCTCCGAAAGGTTTGGCTGCCGCATGGGATGCGAATGAGGGTGTCCTTCACTATCACTGTCGTAGCCAATGTCTTCATATTCAGGTTGCCTCGGACTTAAGCCGACAATTCTTGGGTGTCGATTATCGCCCGGTGACGCAGTACCGAAGCTTCCAGGTGAGTCCATCGGCTTCTGGATGGGAAATCCAAATTCGTTCTGGTCCTTCAGAGGAGGCGGTGTCGGCCGATAATTAGGGGTTGGAGGGCCAGGCAGGGATGGTGCAGATTCGGAGCTGCTGCTTGTCCTGTCGAATATGGAGATCTGGAAGATACCGTCCTTCAGATCTTCCTGTGACGAGCTGGGCTCCCGTTGCTGGATCTCCTCATCAATCCGCTTAAGTACTGGGGTGAGATCGTTCCTGATAGTCTGCAGATGTTGCGTCTTGCTTTCGTCTGACACAGCATGTTCCCAGAGCCGCTGACCATGCACTTTGTAGTATCGATAGTCGGAAACGCGACCAAGTTCACCCTTCTGCTCACCTCTCAGCTTGATCTTGATATCCGCCTCGTGGTATGACCAGCAGAAGAGCTTGACCGCATACCCTAGCCATCGTGGAAGTAAGCCTCTCTTATCTAGCGAGGCGCAACAGAAATTCTGGATTACACTGTGGATCTTGAGCATGTCGATGGGCTCGGGCCCGACGAGGCTGTCGCGGCTCGATGACACGGAATCTTTGTCGTCTGGCTCGTTCCTTTCAATGAGTGCATATCTCATCAGTATACCAAAAGTAGTGTTGATATCTGCCTTTCCTTGCGGCTGTTCAGCAGCCTTCACTTCTACATCGGCGCGGAGAGACTTGATGCCAAGGTTCACCATCTCCACAGGCATATCCGAGGCAAACCAACAGAGAACGTGTATCAGATTCCATGCTTCGTCGTGGCTTAGATTGATGAGGTCGTCGAGAATTTGATTGTACGTCTTCTCCAATGTAGGATCCGAGGAATACTGTAGCTTGTATTTGACAAGTGGCTCGTGCGTGTCGGCGAGGCGATGACTAATGGCGTCGATTGCCAGTGGCAATCCTCCGATCTTTCTAACCAACTCCGTTGCCTTCGAGTTCTGAGCCTCGGTAGGGAATTTAATGTGCAGCTCCTTGAACAGCAGCTTCTTAGCTTCTGCCTCCTTCAAAGGCCCTACTCTGATTGGGAATGGCCGTAGTAGCCGCTCTTTTGACTCCAGGTTTTTAGCCCGCGAGATGTAAATAATGCTTGAGTGTTTGCTGTCGGGTATGAATTGTGCAAGTTCAGTGGTGTCCTCGTCATTCTCGACTGTGACGCCATCAAAGACAATCAGCCATTCGTGTCGTCCCTCGAACCATTCCTTGACTATTGACACATACTCGCTGCCATTGACTCCATTGCATTTGGTGGGGGTGTCTCGAGCAACGACCTTCTGCTTGATATTCGAGAAGGCGTGGCGGCATTCCTCCCACGATTTAGCGGTGACCCAAAATATGCCTCCACTAAATTTCTTGCGCTCTCTAAAAACGTAGTGTCGGGCCAGATGGGTTTTGCCACCTCCTGGCTGACCATGTAGTAGAACGGTGGCCGTGCCATCTTTTCGTCGCTTGTCAAATAGTCGTCGATCAAGCTCTTGGTATTCTTTTTCCATGCCAACGAAGTAAGTGTTCTTGCGGAAGCCTGGCGGCACAATGAAGTAAGGCTCTGTGGGCTTCGCGATTGAACTGTTTGTAGCATCGTCTTTCACGTCAGATTTGGAGGGTTGGGCCGAGTCTTTTGGTGGGAGATTTTGTGATGTATCTACGTAAACGCCAAAATCAGTCCATAAAACCATAAATGCATGTAAAGGATTCGCTGTAAGTAAGGCAGCAGCTGCCCTCTATCCACGAGCCCCATCAGTGCGCAAGACTTCTGTAAGAAATAACATCATCGCTCCACCCCCACCATCTCCTCGTCTGCAGGCTCCTCAACTTCAGGTGCAGCGATAGCTTCCATGGGACCTTCATTCTCAATGCCAGGTAGCGCCAATTGTGTCTTACCTGGTGAAGGATTGGCGGAACCCGACGAGTCTGTATGAGGTGTGTTCAACGTGCTACCTAGGCACGTCAGTGGATGAACTTCTACTATATCGTGGCAGTACCCACCAGGAAATCGCTCCTGAATCTCCGCTCTCTTTTTTGCGTCGCGCTCAGCCCTTTCCGATGTCCAACGTGGAATGATCATTGCGGGAGCCTCGCCAGCATAGCGCTGTATCCCTTCAGCAACAAGATCGAACCCTGGGCCATTATCGCTCTCGAATTTGCACATGTGAGAATGATCTGCTTGAATGCCGGCACGCTCGACGTCTTGAATGTTTGGAGAAGCCGACTCTTCATCCACGATGAAACGAAGGGTGCCCTTCAGATTTGTGGGCTTCGACTCATGGAAGAAATAGATGTGAAATCGACTAGTGAGCTGAATAAACTGGCGGTCGATGTTCTGCAAGGTCTCGTTGTCCTTCTTGAGAGCCTCGACCAGTTGCGGTTGGGTGTCAACGAATTTCTTGGGCATCACAGCGCCGCAGATCCACTCCAGACGCGAACCCCACTCTGCAATGTCGGATCCTTTGTGTGGAGTTCCCAGGAAGAGTATGCCGTAGGTTGAGACGAAAACAGACCGCAAGTGTTCGGTGTAGTTGCCGCGGATCTCTGACGAATAGATTAGGGCGCGCTTGACGACGAGACCACCGAGGGAATGGGCAACAAAGATGATGGGTCTTTCCATGCATTTTCGTAGGCGTCTGTTGGCTGCCAGCTCCGCAACGAGATGCTCGGCATGATTGTGTATTTTGTCCCTTGACGCGCCATCTGTAAAGGATGTGACATCTGCATCATGTCCGTAGACCAATATCCGAGCTCTTTCTTCTGCCAGGACAGGTGGCAAGAGCTGCGCTGGCCAGAAGATCTTGGAGATTTCTGCTGTCCATGTTCTATGTGGATCGCCGTTCAGGCCGTGCACGAAGACAATATCGACAAGGCCGCCACCCTGAGGTGCGTATACTTGTGTAAGCCCATAGCGACTGACAGGTGGGGGCTCTGGTAGTCCAGAGGTTGCCTAAGGTAGAGCTGTCAGCGCTCGGGTCTGCACCCGTCAGATGAAATTGGGTGCTTACCATCATCGCCATGCAGCTAGATTGATATAGCGGCTATTTGGGAAATCTTCGGATACATGTAGAGAGAGATCTCTGAAGGATTATAAGAACAGATCAGATCATCCGGGCTGCTTCAAAGGGTAAATTACCGAGTCGCAGAGTAAGTCGATTGTTGCCTGTCTCGTGTTTTGCCCTCGTCGTTGCCCTCGTGCCTGAAAAAGATGACGCATGCACTTCTTTCAGAGTCATGAATGCTCAGCTGATGCTCGACGGGGCAACGGCAGCGCGCCGTTGTGTGGAGATGGTGTCCGAGAATTTCCACTGTCATATGAGTGGAACAGGTGTGTGCGCTGGCCATAGCGCGCGATCATTTGGCAGGCCGCAGGGCCCCTGGGCTGAAAGGGCGCAGCACGCGCAGTCAATCCAAATTTGGAGGTTTCGGGGGGTAGAACTAGGTTTGAAACCAGACCTTCCGGGGAAGGATCCGCAGGGCTGAGGCCTACCCTCAAGTCAGCAAGGTCCCTGATAGCGGCTCAAAATCGAAGTCTGCAAGCCAAGCCAGAGCCTCATCGTTTCATTCATAATGTGCTATACACATATCCATTGGATCAACTGGTCGCTAATACAACAGAGAAATCCGCATTGCTTCGTACAAAAAGTGCCTCGTGCCTGGCTTCTCACAGAAACCATAGCCTTGCACAGACAAGAGCTGAGCTCTAGCTCGAGTCAAGCTTCACCCGATCCCATAGCGCAAGCCTCGGGAACAAAGAAAAGCTTCGAGAAGACTTTCCGAGGGCAACTCCCAAAACGAATCCCGGAAACTTGCATGATCTGTTGACTTTCGAGTGTCCTGGGCACAAGCAGTCCTCTGACATAAACGAGGGAGGGAACACGGGTTTGCACAGACAAAGAAAGCGTGCTTGCTTCAAACTTTTAGTCATCGTTATACCCATCAATCGGATCAAAGTCCCTCGAGTATGCCTCGGGCTCTATTTCAGACTCATTCTCGTATGATGCACTTACCCATCTCCTGGGTCTTTACAGAGGGAGGCGATCGTGAAGCAAAGAAGACACCACAACGACCAAATTTGAAAGGACAAAGAACCATATAGCCAGAAACACGTCATGAGCTCCGCAAAAGCGATGCCAGAATTGGACGTCATGATGGCCTCCTCGGTGACATTAGGCTTCCTTTTCCGAAGAAATTTAATTCGTATGATCAAAGAAATGTTGACGCTCGCTCGGCCCTCTATGAATCATGAATCATTGCATGCCCAAGGCTCAAGAGATGGTGTCAGGATATGCCTGCAACAGCAGCAGGGTTCCGAAGCTGATGTCACGTCTTTGTTCCCTTCTTGCCCTTTACACCACCACTTCCCATGGCAGCCTCCCTCTTCTTCCTCTCTTTCTCGTCCATCTCCTTCTGCCGCTCCTTCTCAGCCTCTTCTTTCTCTTCCTTCTCTGCCTTCTTTCTTGCGGCCTCCTGCTCTCGCTTCTCCTTTATCAGGCTAAGCCTTGCCAAATCGGCCCTCGCCTCATCTGTCTTGCCTTCAGCATGTAGCTTCTGATACCGTTCTTTTGCCTGCTGAGCTTGGAGGGCTTCACGCTCGCGTCTAGACAATTGGCCAACAGGTGTAGATTTTGAGGGGTTTTTGGCAGGGGCGTCGGTGGGTTGAATAGGTGCTTTTGAGGCTTGCGAGCGGGACTTCGCACTGTGGTTCGGGTTCGCAGGCATGTCTTCGTCTTCTTCTGACTCTTCCTCCGATGAAGACGGCATATCTCCTGGCGCAGCTACTTTGCCAGACTTTTTCTTTATCGCTGCTTCTTTTTTGGCTTTGGCGGCAGTACGGCGCTCTTCACGGCTCATGGCAGGCTTGTCAGGATCTTCGTCTTCTGAGGAAGATTCTTCTTCTGAAGAGTCCTCTTCGGAGGAAGACTCGGCTTTGGCATCGCGTGGGTCCTATACTGGTTGTAAGTTTCGTAAATTCTGGTGGGGGGTGAAGGTGCGAGTCGCTTACACCCCACATGCCAGTTGGGTTTCCATCTGCGTCGAGTGGAGTGAGGTTCTTGCTGAACTTTTTTCCGCCTAAGATGCGGTCAGCAATGGTCCAATCTGTATGGGCAGACTTGGCACACCTCCTCGAGTAGGCTTGCTGAACTTCCCAGCTCGTCCTCTGCTTCCTGGCGGCATCTTTGCGGAAAACTTGCCTAGGGGATGGGCTTTTAGAGAACGTGTGATGAAGACGTGTACAATGCAGTTCCGTAAACTCCAAGTTTTAGTCCAAGTAACACAGCGAGTGTAGTCTACGAAGGTTGTGTGGGGTTCTATGTCACATAAGGGCGAGGAGGGGTACCGATCTAAGGTAGCTAAGATCTGTTATACGCTATAGTAGATCTCAAAACCATCGAGACTTGCGCTAAACGGATGGCCCGCGCACCTTATTTGGGCGGGGCAACCATTAATATTAAGTAGAATAGGTATAGACGTAAATATACTATAGATCTGTCCCTAATTGCCAAAATTAAAGCTATTTAAGGATTATAGATCCTTACCTTAGTGTCTATTTACCTTATCGCCGCTCCCCTCTTACCGTCGTTATACCCGCCGTTATTCTAGCCCCTATTCGCGCCTTTATCTAGTATGAATTCGATTTAGGATATAGTATCGATATAGTTACCGCTAACCTATATAATATTAACTTAAATACTCTATAGAGGATAAAAAGAATATAGAGGCTTTATAGTATTATATTTATACCGAGTAAAAACGTAGGAGGGTGGCCTAGGATTATTAATAAACTCTTAAAGTATAAGTTTTTAAATTATTTTAAAGAGCGACTAATAGCGTACCTAGACGAATTAATCTACTTCCTATTAAACGAGTATAATATTACTGTCGGTAAAAATACTATCTAGTGTTACCTATACCGGCTAGGTTAATCTAGGAAGATTTAATATAAAATTATTTAAAAGTATAATTAAATATTAAAGAATATTTAATTTATAAAACTAGGGCGGTAGCGAGTTAATTAATTAATCTTTCTAGACGAGAGTACTATTTATAAATATACTAGTATATATTAAACTTTTATATATAACGTCGATATAATTAACCTCGGTAGGTAATAGGAAATATAATTAGGCCCCTATTAATATTACGCCGTTAATCGTCTAGTCTTTATATAGAGGTAGGAGGTAAAGTCTTTTATCTATATATATTATTAATAATTACCTCGACTAGATTATTTATTAAAGATTAATAACGGCGGCGATATTTAATAATTTTATCGAATATAATATCCTCTTTTATTACGGCCGTTTCGAGAACGATAACGCCCTTTTAATAATAATCTACGATAATATTAATATATACTATAATATAATCTTAAAGAGACTATATATTAACGCCGGGGTATTACTCGAATACTTCTCTCTTTATTTACTTAATCTTAATCTTATTAAAATGTTATTCGTAATTTTAAAAAGTTAGATAAAACGGTACTTTAATATCGTTTAAATGTATATAAACAAGAGGCGTTTTAATTACTTCCTAGATTTTATAATAAAATTATAAATTAGTTATAGCGACCCCGGTAATTTATTCTAATAATTAAATATTAATTATAAAGGTAATATAAATCTTTTAAAAAAGAAAGAGGATTTAAATAATAATATTTATAATAATTTAGAGTAAGAAAAGAGTGTATATATATAGATTTATAGATAGTTTATAAAATAAATACGTAATATTAACTTATTTATCTTATTATAACTTAACTATTAAAATCGTTATTTAGATTATCTAGATTATCGTCCCCCCTATAGGTACCGCCCTAATCTTTAGGAAAATCGTCGTTTAATTTAATAAAGTTAATTATACGGCCCTTAGTTATAAGCCTAGGCCTTAAGGTATTTAATATATAGATAATTAAAATTAACGAACTTTTTATAGAAATATTCGAGAGATACCTAGAGTTAAGAGTAATTTTAACTTGATTTTAATTCTTTTTATACCTAAATTAACTAATAAAATAAATAAATAAATATTTAATTCTAGGTATAATCTCTAGCTTCTTTTATTTATATTTAAAAATATTATCCTTCTATTTTTATACGTTTTTTATAATATAACTCTTATCTAAAAATTTATTCTTTATATTCTTTAAGATATCCTTATTACGGGGGTATAGTTTAGGTTTTATTTATTTAATATATTCTATTACGTCGCCGTTAACCGGGTTACTACCGCGGGGAGAAGTAGTAAATATAATAAAATAAAAACGAGAGGGCTAGCGATAAAACGCCGACTCCCTTCACTTTAAAACTTTTTTAATATATAACTTAACTTCTAATTAAGAGGTTCGAATATTTAATAAAGGCGGAGGTACTATAGATTAAATAAATAAAGGTAATATATAAGTAGTTAAAGGCGGGCCCTAGCTTAAAGTATAATTTATTAACGATAATAAATTAAATAATATAATTTCCTCTTTCTATTATTATCTCTTTCTTTTTTTATTCTTAATCTTTATTTCCTCCTATTTCTTCTTTATCGTCGTTAATAGTTTCTCTTTATTTAATTATTTTAAAATATCTAGCTTAATACTACCCTACTAAAGCGCAGTATCGTTAATATTTAACGGATAATACATTTCCTTTTTATTAACCTAGTAGTACTTTTTATTATTAATATATATATATTTATAATACTCCTAGCGTTTTAGGATCTCTTTAATTAAAGTTATTTTAAAATCTACTATATTCGATTTCTTTAAAGTAATAAATTAATAATTTATAGGATTATTCCGATTCTCTACTCTAGAAGTAAAGTTATTAATATTAACTCTAGTATTAGAACTAGTAATAAGAAGGGCGGTAGCGACTAGTTATAAAAAAAGAGTAGTAGCGAGTACTTCCTTTATAAAAGTAAGAGTTTAATATAAAAATAGTTCGACCTCTAGTTTATTTTTATTACTTTTAAAAAAGTAATCTAGCTAGTTTTTAATAACTCCTTAATCATTAATATTATTTATAAATTATAGATATCGTCTCGTTAACGCTAGTTTATTATAAAATAGAGTCGCCGTTATAAAAACCCGGTAAATAGGGAATTTATATTTAAGAGTATTAGTAAGAATATAGTATTAACGAAAAAAGACACGTAAGAATTATAATATTAACGAAATAAAATAGTAGTTAAGATTTAGTCTTAATATATTATATATCTCTTTTTTATCTAGTAGTACGAATAAGTTATTATTTTATACTAAGGTACTAGCTTTTATATTAATATACTAATAATTATAATAGTTACTTTTATAAATAAAGACTTTATATTCTCGAGACCTCGAAGTAAAAGAATAAACGAGAATAAATACTATAATCGTTAATATAGTTTATTTCTTATTACCTCGATTTAGAATTACTATAAATATATCGTATTAATAGGAAGACGACGACGCTTTAGCCTAAAGTCGTCGAGACGGAGATTAACCGTTAAACTATAAATACTAGATAGAGGAGTATTCGTAGTCTTTAATATATTTATTATAGTACCTAACTAGGGTTCCTATTTATCGGTAATTAAAACGTCGGTAATAGAGCGTTCGTTATAACCGATAGTAACAATAATAGTTTCGATAACGGCGCGATCGTTATAATCTAAAGTAGTCTACGCGGTTATACCGAATTAATTATATAATTTATTATTATCTTTAATAAGCTTGCCGCCTAGTACGATATCGATAATTATTTATTATTTAAATCTCTCTCGATTACGTATTTATTCTAAAGCCGGATATCTCTTAATTAACGCGTTTATACTTACGTTAATATTAACTAAAAGATTATTAGCGAAGTCTCTAGTATTATTTATATTCTTAACTCTTTTAATTAATTTCGCCTACTTATTATTAATTAATTAATCTTTAAGTATTTCGATTTCTACGGAATCGAAAAAACTCCGTAGTAAATAATCGACCCTATATTAACCCGATAGGCGGTTTTAATATTAAATAAAAGTAGTATAAAAGACTTCTAGGACCGATAAAATACGGACTATTTTATTATTAACTTTAATAATAAGTTCTTTTAAAAAAGCTACGTAGTTATATAAAATAATATTATTATTCGCTAGGATCTTATTTCTGGCTTCTAGCTCGTTTATACGGGTTTCGGATTTAACGAATACTTCTTTAATAATCTCGATTAAAGACTCCTCTTTAGAATCGTCGCTTAAATCCTCTAATAATATAGAAATATCTTTAATCTCCCCTTCTATTTTTAACGACTTCGTTTATTTATTAAGTTTTATTTTTATTAAGGGCTTTAATCCTAAACCGGTTATATTAGCCTCTATAATATTAAGCGAGACTATTTATTTTATTTTATCTTTTTCGTTTATAATAGGGCTAGTACGCCTTTAAATTTATAATAACGTAGAATTATCCTTCGTTAGAGGCGGTACGGTCGTTAATATAACCGGTTTAAATTCGCTAGTTACCGTAGAAATATCCGTTATTATTTACGTTAAAGGGGCTTTTTTCGTATTTAAATTAATTAATATTCTATTTTATTTAAACTTTTTAGTTATATATTTTACTCTTTTTTATTTAGAGTTTTTAAATATAGTAGAAAAAGAAGTAATTTATTAAAAAGTCTCGGTTATAAGAAAAGGCGAAGTCTAAGACGTAATTTAAAATATAATTAAGAAATTTTTATTACCGATTTTAATTTATTATTCTGTGGCCGTAGGTATCGTACTTTTCCTATTTACCCACCTCTTCGCGGGCGTAGGCGAGGTAGCCGTAGTCTTTCGCTTTAAAGAATTTACGGTTTTAACTTCGGCGGCGACTTTTACTTTAAATTTCTCCTTAGTTTTATCTAACTTTTCTAGTTATATAACTAGGTCGTCGGACGTTTACGTAGTTCCGGTATACTTCTTTTAACGTTCCTACGCCTCGATATTAAGTAACTTTATATTAATTAGTTAAAAATCGTTATTATCGATTATAAAGGAGACTATTTTTAAAGTCGACTTTTTCGGTAGGAATAATTTCGTTATCGATTTCTTTAAAGACTTCTTCGAAACCGAAAATTCTTTCTTTAGTTCGGACTCGCTCTCGTTATTCTCGTTATCTTTATTAAGTTTCCTAGATATCGACTTCTCCTATATTAAGGGTTTCTTTAATATCGTAATCTTTATTACTTTCGGGTCTTTTTTATATAACTTTTTCGATAACGTCGAAAGCTCTTTTACTCTCGTTATTTTATCCGCCGAGAGATAATTATATCTTTCTACGAAAATATATCGGCTATCTTTCCCCCCTTTTATTAAAATTAATTAATTTAGTTTCTACGATAAATTCCCTTTATCCCCGTATAATTACGCGTAATTAAAAATAATCGCGTATTTTATACTATTATCCTTTATTAATCGTATCGTAACTAGTTACCCGTTACTATTAAATAATAAAAATATAGTATTAACGAAAAAAGATACGTAAGAATTATAGTATTAACGAAATGAAATAATAGTCAAGATTCAGTCTTAGTATATTATATATCTCTTTTCTATCTAGCGGTATAAATAAATTACTATCTTATATTAAAACACTAGCTCTTATACTAATATACTAGTAATTATAACAAGTATATTTACTAGCCTTTTTTTAATAGTCTTTAAGGACTCGCCTTAATAAAAATAATTTTGAATTATTAATATTATAACTCTTTAGCTCGTTATATAGAATAATCGTCTTCTTTATTTAATACGATAAAATATATATTTAATATAGTACCGTTATAAGCTCATCCTTAGTAGTAAATATTAATATATTAACTTTAATAATAGTAACTTTAGTAGTAACTTAAGTAGTAGTAGTAATTTTAATAGTAGTTAATTTAGTTATTTTAATAACTACTACTTTATAAACCTTACGCGCCTTAATAGTCTTAATAATAATAAATTTAACTCGTTTAATTTTAGTTATAACTACTTCTCGTTTAAAATCCTTATCCTTATTTTTATCTTTATTTTTATCTTTATTCTTATACTCTTTATTAAATAATCTCGTTCTTTAAAAAAGTAAATTATTAAAGGACCTAGATAATATTATAAAAATAAGAGTATTATTAACCCGTATCTTTATAAGCTCGCCGAAGCTCTCTCGAGTTATAAAAAATTTAAAATAAAGAGGAGAGGGTCCTATATTTAAATTTAACTAAAATAAAAATAATAATAAAGATCCTAGGTTAGGTTAAGAGTTATTTAATTATTTATTAAATAAGATTTAAGGCTTAAGAACTTTACTACTTTTAAATATCTTAGGATAAATTATTAACTTTAGATATCCTAATATTTTAATAAAAACTAAATTATAAATTTTTAAATAACTCGAGGTCTATTATAGGCGAGGCTAAAATAACTTTACCCGTTAAATAAATAAAGAAGTTATAAGAGCGGCGTTATCGGTAATAGTACTTCTTAATAATATAAATAACCTTCGTTTCCTAGGAGGAGGCTTTTTTAGCGAAGGCTTTTTACTACTACCGTTTCTAGGCTTTTTTAAAAGTATTTTAGGGGCGGTAACGACGATAATACCTTTATAAGAGCTGGGAAAGGGCGGTTTATATACTATACTATAACTAGGCCCTAGTTTAACTTCAATTTTACCCGATTAAGGTACTAATACGGGCCTACTACACGAACAACTCATCATATATACGTTTATTTAATATTAATGGTTGCCCCGCCTAAATAAGGTGCGCGGGCCATCCGTTTAGCGCAAGTCTCGATGGTTTTAAGATCTACTGTATCCCAACATGGTTAGTGGATCTTCAACTTCAAATGGCAAATCTTCAACGCTCACTTCTTCTTTCCTCATCATAAAACGTATTCCTTCATATTCACTCTGGCTTTTCCCGATCCATGGGCAGTCTCGGAGGGGAAAATGAAGGGAAGAGTGAGCATCAACCGTTGGAACTTACCCCCCAGCTTTGCCCATGATGGGAATGGAGGTTGGGGAAATCATATTGTGACGGGACAATATTGTAGGACCTGAGATGTGCTGCTGTCCTAGTAATGCACCAACTCAGCTGGCTTACCTCCAAGCTCGATGTCAAAGGCCAGCGAGTCTACGGCTTATGAGCAAGAGATATGAACCTAGACCGTGGCACCTAAGCCAAACCCAAGAGTAGTCCAAATTGGCCAACACTCAAAACAAGCCATGTCCATCGACGATCTTGCCAGATGTTCAGCTCCGGAGTTTTCTCTAGGCTTTGCTATCTGAGCCTTTTCTCGCTGCTGGATCACGATAAGCCAGACAATGAGCTAAATTGGAGGTTCCCTACTCCAATGAGGGAGACGCTTCAACCTCTAGCATCAAGTAGCTACAATGGATCAGGCTACAATATTCTGCCGTTTCCTGCCGTTTTAAACCGCTCGCAGCTAAATAGAAAGACAGATAGCGGTAGCCGACCACCCGATATGCGCCTCCAAAGGACCATGTAACCGCGTGGTTGGCCATTATCTTGAGGGATTCCAGATGACACGAGCTACACTCCACTCAGATAATTGGCACGTTCGGAGATATCCCCCTTGCATTGGCGCTTGTTCAGAGGGTCTATGCAGGGCCTTGTTCAAGTGGTGCAGCACGTGGGCCATCAAGCCTTTGAAAAGCTTGTTTAAAGCCGGTTCTACGCTCAAAGGCTGCTCAGTTGGAACCACTGTGTTTGGATTTCTCAAATTAGCGCACCGGCTCTGCTGAACTCATGTGGTTTTTCCCCTGCACTGGACCTTGACCCATTTGCTCGATCGCGTCCGAGCTTTGAAGCTCAATAATCTCCTCTGGTCCTGTTGTCAAAACAAGTCACACCAAGTCTAAAAACCCGCATTTAGAACGAGGTGCGCACTTCGGCATCTCGCATACACATGACTTTCCTGGACATGGGTGTTTAACATTCCTCCGCGGCCCTGTCTTTGAGCTATTTACTTTCTTGGTCTCAGCTTGTAGGACGTTCAGATAAGCTCTTGCGCCTTGATTGTGATTAAGATTATATGCGTGGGTCCAAACGCCTACCGGCAAGCAGGAAGATCCTACGTCAGGCCTCCCTAAAATCCCTAGAAGCTTGCAAGCTCGATTGGACACTGTTTTGTCCGAGTGTTGTTTGCCGCGCTTATCGATGATGTCTTGCCTTAAATAGTGCGATGATGAGCTGATCATCAGCTTCACACCGCCTAATATAGCATCTTTCGATTATGTGAATCAGTGGATCTCCGCATCCAGAAGCAAATCAGGTTGTTGTGCCTGTACCGTCCTTGGCTTGGTTCATAGTCAATCTCAGGACGTAGGCTAAGACTGTGCATCCTCTCTTGGCCTCTGCTTCCTGCGTAACAACTATGAAATGCTGAAGCTTATTCAATAACCAACAGGATCTTGCGCAGAGACTTGAGAGGTTCAGCATTTGATGTCAGCTCAGATGAAAGCCTGGAAGACTTGATAGCGCGAAACTGCTTGTGTTTAGCGGGAGTTTGACTTCGATCTCAACAGGTCCGTATTGAGGGTAACGAAAGATTTCATTCAAAGCGTGATCCTGGACGAAAAGATTGTGACGAAAAATCTGTAGCTCTCAGCTACCACTGATGACTACTCGTATTCACGTCACATGCGACCTCTACTCAAATCAAGGCCAACCTCATCCCACTCCAGCGTTCGATGATTATTCTGGTCCAACCACAAAATGTCCTCGAAATTGCGGCACGTGTGCAAGCTAGGGAAATCAGGGATCGGCAATTGTCGCTCTAGGACTGCCTCTTTATCATAGAATGTGATCAGAGTTACGCCGCTACAGCACATGATGGTCTCACGGAGCATGTCGATGCAATGATGTGTGCGAAGTATTAGAGCGATATTCCTTCAACGCTAGGAATTCATATAGAAGGCTTACCTGTATGGACTCGCCATCCGGCCTTGCTTGCCTTTGCGATTTCTTCGGCATATTGCTCGCTATAGATTGCCTTCCCGAGGGAATTCTGCGTTCGAGTGTCAGCAATAGAAGTCATCACAGTCTGCAAGACTTACTAAATTATGCAGCAAATGAAATATTTCTATCATTGCCAGCTACCCTCCGCCAAATGCATCAGGTATCCTATGAAACGGCCTGCCAGGCGTGTCGGTCTTGTTAAGTCTCCTCAGATCATCTCTGTCGAGCCTGATGGCCGGCGCCCCAAGGCGCATTCTTAGCCATTCGGCGTCGATTTCTGGTGTTGGGGTGCCTCGGTACTTGTTTGTCTATACGATTTCTACGTCGAGAATCTATTATTGGTAAGTGATGATTGGGAGAGCGGGTGCTTTTACTTTATCACTCAAACTTCTCTGACAAGGTCGAGAACTTTACAGTGGGTGGACATCTCCATCGTGCATGCTCGATCACTTGGCTGTTCAGGCGAGATGTAGTACAGACTGAGAGCATATATTCCAAATAAGAGTACATGACCGATGAGCAGGAGCATTGTAGAGACAGGGCGCGTCGCATGACATGAGCAGGCGCGCTCCTGAAATTCCTCGGCTTCTATTGTATCGTCGCCCTCTTGTTGCTTAATAAGCTCGTATGTGAGTGACATCCTGCTTAGCAAATTTGATACCGTTGCAGAAGATGAGGGTTTAGAGATGGAGACATCAGGAGTCCGCCAATTATCCAGAAACTGGTGCGAGTTTAAAGTGATCGGGTTTGGGCTACTACTTTCGGTTGTTTTGGGCAACGAAAAATATGCATCAACATTGACTTTCAGCTTGACTCCACCAGTCGTATGATGGCAGAAGTGGAACGGATGAGATGCTGCTCATATAGACGAGTTCAACCAACGCGAAGCACGGACTTTGTCCAAATCCGAAAATCGAGCGCAGGGTAGTATGAGCAACAAGCACGCAAGCTATTAAAACAATAGCAGTTACGATAGCTACAGAGCCCTAAAAATCAGCAACAGAAAATGGGAGAGAGCAAAAATTTGATCCATTAGCTGTCAAGATAAGTCGCGATCAAGTAATTCGTTGCTCCAGACCAAACTTGAATGCCCGAGTTGTTACTTAAAGCAAGGGCATTTGATGCTCAAGTCCATCACACGGGCGGCGAACACTGCCATTTGAGCTGACACGAAGCCTGCAAGCTGCAAGCACAACACTACAAGCTGCAAGCACAACTGCACTCTCGATTCATAGCCTCATGACAATACTGTATTAGCTGAAACAGTACCCTTACATGCCTCGTCAGCCTACCCACATGCGTGGTTCAATGTTTTTCAAAACGTTTAGAAGCGACGCCAAAGAACGATTAGCCCAGTATGCAACCGCACAAACAACATAGACAGTAGACTCATGATCTTCTCAGCAGCTCCTCCAGATCCATGTCGCCAGCATTCCGCGCTCCCTCTTCACCATCCTGCATCCTATCGCCTTCATGGACCAAGCCTTCAGCATCTTGGTAGGCCATAGGGTCGTCGCCATGCCTCACATGTCTTTCAGTCGCCATCCTTGTATCCGGTTGACGTGCATTCTGTTGTTCTGGCTGCGAAGCTTCCATGTCTATGTCCATATAGCGTTTTTTATCCATCCTCTGGTCTCCACATCCACTATTGTACTGCTGATGTGCGTCCTGCCGCATGATTCGCGGGTCCAATGGGATGTCGTTATACTCCTGCAGTGCGCGCATATTGGCTACAGGCACCGAATTGCGATCCCCTTCCTGTGACCTTGAAGCAGGGAAGCCTTGGCTATTGTCGCGATTCGGTTCATAGTTGACCAGGCGCTCTATCATGCTGTTGGGGTCCATGTTTCCTTGGCCGTTCATTCCGGTGGCTGCTTTCCGTAAGTGCGCAACCGCTCCTCCGGAGTAAATTTCACCCATAGGTCGCATGGGAGGTGCTTTCGCTGCAAGCTCTTTGCACTCAGGACAGTTTTTGATGACTAGGCTGACCGTCTCTTTGATGCGGACCCAGTGATGCTTTTCTGCAATTGTGGCAGTCGTCTTGTTGATACCGCCATGGCTTTGAGCGTGCACTCGTCGAGATATTTCGTACTGACGTTGTGGGTCACTCACCACCTCTTTATCTTTCAGCATCAACATTTCGCCTTGGCCATGCTCATCAGGTATTAGCTTGTAGTGTGTAGCCGCGCTCCGCAACCGACTCTTCTCCGCGCGGTCAGCCCCACTAGGGTAGGTACCGTGCCTGAGGTAGTAGCGGATCTTGTCGAACCGCTCTTCGGAGACATAGTCTTCGCCGTCGGGCCCAAGATCACGACCATAAATAATGGCATCGACAAGCTCCTCAGGATGCGAGCGAAGGTTTGCGCACGCTTTGACTCGACCAATTCTCTTGAAGCCGAGCGCATCCCAGATGCGACAAGAGGCAACATTGGTCTCGTAGACGAGGTTAAAGACAGAATACGAGTAGCCCAATCTTGGAGCCCATTCCAAATATCCTTCGCCCATCAATCTTCCGACTCCCCTATTTCGCGCAGCCTCGGTGACGAGGAAACCTCCATTGCAGACATGACTTGACCTTCCGGGGTAATTCGGCTTGACATAAAAACTTCCCAAACAGACTTCTTCCCATCTCACTCCTGCCTCCTCCATACGCACCACCTCTTCAATACTACCAACTTCCCCTAAAAACATAATGGCACCAAAATTCTGGAACCAGTATGTTCCAAACGTTGCAAATGACATGGAGGTCATCATTGGGTAAGTATCACCTTTCTCGATTTCGAGATTTAATTGGTTGCAGAGGTATGTTAAGAGCCCAGGAGGAACTTGAGAAGCGTGCGAGAAAGGGAGAAGAGATGCTATGGTTATCCGGTCACGGAGCGTCACTTGGCGGGGCTGTATTGATGGTGGTATCTGGGGATCCGTGGGAGTAGGGTACGGAGGGGCCCCAGAGACGCGATAGATGGCCGGCGCCGTGGGGTCCTCCAGCATGGCAGGCATCTTGAATCAACAAGGCTGTCAGGGCTAGGGCTCGGCGGCCAGGGGGAGAATAGTCGCTACTGGAATAAGTCAGCATGATAGGAGATGACAGTCGCGAGTAGAATGTGGTGAGTCGAGGAGTGAGCTGTCTTTTCCAAGAGAGGAACAATGTTGTGGCATGCCCAGCAGAACGTACAATTGCGTGACCTCTGCGACTAGGGTTTCCTCAATCCAGCAGACTGACTGATTCGTTGAGCTGGCACTTTGTATCACGGTGTTGATCGAGTCGCGATGATGAGAAGAACCGAGGAAGTTCTCAGTTCTGCGCGTGAACTTTACCGACTAGATCTTGGCGCTAGCGGTGATTAGATCCTTTAAGTCCGCCATTGATTGATAATCACGATCTCCGCTATTGTTTTTGTCCTCATTCTTTCTTTTCTCTCTCTACATAATTGAGTAACTTGATCATGTCTTCGTCTACTGTGGCTTCGAACTTTGTCAATGGAAGCAGTGGAAGCAATTCTAGTGGCACCACCAATGGCGCTCAGCCCAAAAGTTTGCCTCCAACTTGATCGCCCAAGAAAAACAGTAGCTAACATGGGTTTCTAGTCACGCTCTATACCAACCGCGGATGCCCTTGGGCACATCGCGCCCACATAACGCTCCGCGAACTCAACCTCCCATACGAAGAAGTCATCATCCACCTCGACCGTCCCCGCGATCCTTGGTATCTAGAAATCAATCCTCGTGGCCTTGTCCCCTGTATCAAGATCTCCAATGGCCTGCTCAAAGATGAAATTGTTACCGAGTCTGCCATCGTCAGCACATTTCTGGCAGATGCCTTTCCCAGTCCAAAGTTCTATCCTGGAAGCCGAGAGAGTCCAACAAGTGCTTTGACAAGGGCTAGGATAGGATTCTTCGTTGATACGTGGTTCACGAAAGTCAATACCTTCATGTATACAATATTGAAGGCTGAGGGAGAAGAGAAGGATGAGTTAAGTGCAGACCTAGTCGCTGCTGTCAAGAAGGAGATCGAGCCGCTGTTAGAGAGCGCGGCGCCTTTCTTCGGTGGGAGTGAGAGTATGACCCTCGCTGAGGTATGCATCCTTCGGTGAACTAAGTACGTTTGGGCTGCTTACTGAATGTGCGATGCTAGGCTCTGACAGCACCATTTGTAATTCGGTATCGAGCCTATACCGATGGTGGACTGATGCCGGCCAGCGTCCTGAAGGGCCTCGACGGTCTGCCCAACTATAGCAAATGGAGCAAGGCGATTAGTGAGCAGGACAGCGTCACATACATCTTTGATGGGCCGGGCATTTCCAAGCGGACCGCAGAGAGGGTTGCAAAAATGAAGGCGGACACCAGTCCCTGGCAAAACTCGTGTCCGCTCTAACCCATTTAGGTAATAAGTCTCAAAATAGTATACTGAGGATTTTATTGCTCTCCACGCCTTTCTACCATAATTCTGACTTGAGAGCTTTACTCCCATTGCTATATACACCATAGTAGTGGTGACAATTGACCGTTTGTTTGGGGACGAACATCTTTGTTTTGGGGAGAGCTGGTGAGGGCTTGGCCACTACCCTAAATGGGTTAGAGCGGACACGAGTTTTGCCAGGGACTGGTGCGGATGGGAAATGATTAACCACGTTCAAATCCTGATGAGCTTGGCTGCTTTGTATTGCCAAGATTGCTCCTCTGAAGCCATTCGAAGACCAGCATCGAAGTGGTTCCATCACTGGTTTCTTTTGGGGTGAGAGTCAGCTAGGCTACTTTCCTTGCTTGCCCGAGTCGAGCCAAGTATCGTCTGTGCTGGTCAAGTCTACAGACTCGTCGCATCTGCATGTCCAACAGTGCGTTCTATCGCCACCAAATCCATGGACTAAGGTATCGAACACCTCTAAGATGATATCAGGTATATTCTTCAGTCATTCGTAACAGCCATACCTCTCTACTGCTGTCTTGCATTACCTCTAGGCCTCTAGCTCGGACAGATCTCCCCTCTACATAAATCTTCAGCTCATCAACATTCGTGACTTCATGTCTTCTTTTCCAATACAAATGATAGTAGAGTCCGCGTAGTTCCTTTGTATGTATTCGAATGTCGACCCCCGGTGGTGGTTTGTCGTAATCTACACCAAGTCACTGCACCAAAAGGCTCATGAAACAAGTCCACCAGGATTTGCGGGAAATTCATGACACGGTGCTCAATTGTTTGGCATTCGTTCTGGGACGGATGCGGGCCTTACTCGATACCTCGGAAGCGTGGTTAGGTCATCAGACACAAGACCTAAACTTTCCCGAGCGTCTTCATACTCATCAATCGAGTCGAAATCGTCTTCGAGAGACTCGGAATCTTTATTCAAATCCATCAGCGGTCGGATTATGAGGCTCCCGCCTTTCCTCGAACGCTTTGGATACTCGCGGATTGCATCAAGTAGGAGCTCGAACGCGGCTACCACATCTTCGGTCAGATCATGCCGCTTGCGCAGCTCGGGTCCAAAATTTGCTAGCACATAGCTGTTGTCGCCGTGGATCTGGAGATGTCTGCATGGTCTATGACAAGGTCAAGAAGATGGGGGCCTTTGAGACGGAGACATTCCGTATATTCAAACCATCGATCGAGCAGCAGGCGGAGAACGCTGTGGTTGTTGTAGATGATCGCTGTCGTCAAAACTTTTCGCCCGTCTTTGGACGTTACATTTATGTCCGCACCGTAATCCAGTAACAGCTTCGCAAAGCTGACTGGTTTACCTTTGGCAACGTGCAGCAGTGGTGTGACCCCGTCGACGCCGCTTGCCTCGATATCAGCGTCGAAATCGAGCAGCGTCTTGATAAGGGCGGGGTCGTTTGCGTTTCGTGCAGCGCAATTCAGTGGGCTGCCGAATCTGACCCCGGAAGGGAGAGTAGGATTTGGAAGAGCCCCGGCTTTGCACAGAAGTCTGATTAGAAGCAAGAGTAAGAGGCGTGTTCAATTTATTATCAACAATGTTGGGGTCGGCTCCAAAGCTTAGAAGGGTGACCACTGCTCGGTCTTCTCCGCGTGCAGCTGCCCACTCGAGCGCTGTGCGGCCCATTGCGTCTCTTATGTCGATGTTTCTGGGGTCGCGGATGATCTCTGTCTGCAGGTCCTGTAGGGACAGGCCGAGGACGATCTTGTGTATGGGGGCCAAGTCCTGGTTCTCGATGAATTCACTATCTCTGGCAATGCAACGAAGGATTGCAACGACGCTGACGCTGAGATTACCGCGAAGCAATATATCGCACGCCTTGTCTGATGGGCAATCGTCGCTAGCAGCGACAGGTCTAAATTGCGATTTTAGAATGGCTAGTTCTATCCCTTTTGCATGATGTAGCTTACTTGTAGTCCGGATCCGATCCTGCGGCAAGCAAGAATCGGCAAGTCTCATATTGCTGTCCGTAAAGAGCCCACTGGTCGTCATTAGCGCCAAGCCATAATAGAACTCGGATGTGTCAACTTATCCCGGAGCAAAGAATAGACACGAGTGCTGCTCACATCCTTAGGGGATGCCATGCCCTGCAGAAAGAGACCCTTGAGGCCGTCAATATCGCCTCCTAATGCAAACTTTACGCATTACGCTGAATCAGGTACTCTTCTCAAAGTACTCAGCTCCCACTGTGGTCCAATGCTTGACTGGAAGCCGAGTTCCAGGCAGAAAAGTTGAGACCAGCAAAAGCCCAACGGGAACCAATATTCCGCCGATATATAGGGCGTTCGAGACCTCCGACATGCAGCCGAGTCACAGCTTGAATTGAGTAATGGAAGTCCGGAATAGCCTACAAATAGCCGTCCAATAATACGATCAAAGTATCCTGAGGTGTTGGACTTGCTTTCCAGATGACATACACAAGGGCAACCAGGGCGACAGACTGGACCAACGCTCTTTCTCACACGGATGCCAACTGCTTAAGATGTTAACGCCGACTTCTCGGCATCGGGAGGTAAGGAGACGTCCTGTGGTCGCTGTCTGATGGCTACTGCCGTTGGCTGGTTTTTCGCCATGCTGTCAGAGTACAACGACTCGTCAATTATGGTTGCTTGGGCCATGAGCACTTGCTCAATTCTACTTATACGCTGATCGACTTTATCTATATTCTGGTTCACGGTTTGTGTCAGAGTGCCGTGATACTCTGCTAGGTCCTTGGAAATGTGGACGCGAAGGTCGGTCTGCTCATCGGAGTCACAAGACGATGTCCTTGAGAGACTGTCGAGGTCGAGTCTGACGCATATCAAGTCACGAATATCGGCATTGAGTCAGCGTCATCTTTGGGAGGGTGACGTGATGGTATTCACGCAACGTGCTTGCTTGCATACGAATTTGAGGCGCCGAGCAAGATATTGAGGCTGCATTTGATGGCTCTGATGTCAGTTTGCAAAGGCTGCAGCTTTGGCTGCCATTTCCTCCACTTGCTTGCCCTTAGCAAGAGTTTTCTACTGGTGCAGTGTCCTTTGAGATGGCCGACAATGTCCTTCAAGTCTCTCAGCTTCGCTTCGACTTGAATCAGAGAAACGGGTATAGAGTCTTTGTCGCTATCGGATAAACAGTTGCGCTCTTGCAACACCGCGGCGACTTGATGAAGGACGAATTCGACATCAGCGACTTCATTGCTCAAGGCGTGAAGTCGCCCAGGCAGCTCGGAGCAGTCTTTACGTAACTCGCAAACGCCGTGCTAACATGTGAGGTGAGAGTTGCAATAGCAATCACTGAGGTCACCGCCGAAATGGGATCTATGAGGTTGTTTGACGATCGATATTGGGTTGCCCACAATGTTCCCAATAGTTGAAATAGTTCAGTTTTCACCCAAAACTAACTAACTACACTAGTATTTAGCGTAGTTAGTTGGTTTAGGGGTAAAACCAACTACCAACTACTAACGCTAGTTGACGCTAGTTGACGCTAGTTTCAACTGATAGTTTTGATAGTTTGCATAAAATTCATAAAATTCATAAATTGTTCATAACTTACATTGAGATAATTCTTCCCCAGCAGCGCTTTACCCGAAAAGGTAATCGGCCCTAACTCCGCCCCCCGGCAAAAGGGATCCTCAGCCTTATACAAAACTACCAAAGCTGCCAAAACTATCAGTTTTAACCAACTATTCTAGGGTATAAACTAACTATAAGCAGTCAGTTGAGACCTTAAACTAACTAACTATTAAGGGGAAAAAGGGCAAACTGAACCAACTAACTGATAGTTTTCTAAATAGTTAGTTAACTATTGGGAACATTGGTTGCGCCATCTTCTACGTTCCCTTTCGTAACCAACACCTGATACGTTCCACGATACCAACATCACACGGCTTTCACGCTATCCCAGGGGATGAAATTGATGGTACCTCAAGCATTGCGCAAGACTGTGGCAGGTTCGGTGACTTGTTCAAATGGGCAGCCACAATCGATCAAACGCCATACCTCTGCGTACCCGAGGCAATCAAGTTCCGCGAAGACGTGTGCGGAGGCGAGGCCAGAATCCGAGATTACTGCTTCAATCTCGCCCACGTTGGCGGCTGCATCGTTGCAAAAGCACTCGGCACAGCGACCATGAGTACTCCGCAGGACCAATCAGGGCAGTGTTGCTTCACCAACGTCCGTTTGCCTGTGCAATTCCAGCGGCCGGATGCACCGAGTTTGGACGCTCAAGGGAATCTGGATGCTGCCGAGGGGCCCAAGATTGTAGCTTGGCTTATGGACCGTGCAATGTGTGACTATAACACGTGGATTCCTGGGAAGTTTTATGGTGGAGCTGTCTGGGTTCGTTTCAGCGCACAGATATATCTCGAGATGAAGGATTTCGAATGGGCTGGTGTGGTACTCAAGGCGCTGTGTGGAAGAGTCGAGAAGGGCGAATGGCGTGAGAAGGTTAGTAGATAGATATAAACTGATACTGGTTGCGAAGCGAAATGTCCGATACCCAGATTTTATTTAGATCTATCGTTGAATAGTGCTCGACAAGGACCAAACCAAGCCACATGAAGAAACACGGATTAGAAACCTCGACGCGTCGTTGTCCTCATAGACATACAAGTTCACGATGCTTCTTGCTGTCATCATCACTCCCGAGCGCCTATTGCCATATGCCGTCTTTTCCTAGATGGTATGTAAGCTGAGTAAGAATTCTGACATCTCAGCATCATATTCCTCATCGTCTTCTTAGGAACAAGTAAAGGATACTGCACTTGGCTGATCACTCCTCTCCTGAAGATAGAAAGCCTTCCAAATGCCGCGTACTACAAGTTTTTGCAAGGGTCTGAGAGCTAGACTGCCCAAAGCGGCATTTTTGCAGCTTGAAGTCTCCCTGCAGTCGCCGTCATCAGGAGTGTCTCTCCTGCAATGTCATTCTACGACGAACGGTAGTCATACTGAGAAAGAAGGTCTGCTTGAATAAAGAGTAGTCGGTGATAAGCAGCTCAATTCCTGTGTAACGAATACTCCGTACAAGAGGTGGGGATAAGCAGCGACGCCAAGACACGGTCGACAGCTAAACTTGTTTGGGAAGGCGCAAGCAGACCACGAAATTAGCCACGGCAAGCAACGGGTCAAGGATCGACGATTGAGAAGGTTTAGTGACTGACGACAAGGCTTTGGACAGTTTTGGATAGCTTCATGTTCCAAGCTGAGAAATCACTCACGCTCCACTCATACTTTGGCGCATCTATTCTACTTTATCTAAGAGGCACATGGTTTCGCATGTTCGATTGCTTGATACGAGGATTATCCTTATCGGCAATCTGCCTTGCCGCTATACTACTCTGAGACTACTCTCCGTGGGGGGCGAGAGAATTTCACGCCAGCAGGAAGCAATCAATACCTTACCTTAGGTTGTCACTTGTCAGATCGCAAGAAGATATCGCTTCGATCGCTTCGTCTCGGTGTCTTTCTAGCTTACTATCCAAGCGTCGTGGTAGCCTTTTCACTTTTCTCCAATAAGCCGCAGATTCCCATGAGCGGGTCAACTTATGCATGTTGTTCGATTGGTGGAATTGGGCCGAAAGCTAAGATAGCAATTCTTCCATGCAGCGTCACTAGCGTTCTAGAAGATGCGCCATCTCTGTTCCACCCAAGCAACAACAATCAGTACCGACGGACGCTGATCTCCTTTTGAGTTAAGGGCGGGCGTCACGGCGAAACTTGTCATGGATACTTACTTTACGGAAGCAGAAGCGATGGCCGCGATCACGCGTTATCAGTAGCTAATACTGCTAGAGTCCGCTAGGAGCTTCAAGAGGGGGTGATGAAATCGGCCCGGGAGAGGGGCACGAGGGGGTAAGTACAGGCGATCCCACCTTAAAGCTCATCAATGAACCAGTGAATTGGCAAATAAGGGCCTAGCTTGGAAGTACTCTACCCTAAACTCGTCCTTAGCACCTTAGGCTCTCTTCTTATCTTTTGGTTTGGTCCCACTCGCCTGCCACCACGGCCGAGGCAGACCTGGAACCCGGGTCTACAGCTCGTTCTACTTAATTCACACTCTGTGCCGCATCTCTCTCTCACGCATCTATTATTTACTTAAACTAGAAGATCCGTCCTGTCGTGTGCGCTCTTCCCTCTCTTTGACATCGACCTCCCCTCCTTCGACGTCACAACTCTATAATCCATCATCGACCCACACCATGGAGAAAGAGAAGGCTCCCTTGGATGATGTCACCTACGACAGCAACGGCAGTCGCGATGCTGAGTTCGAGAGCCATGTGCCCGAGAACGGCAAGCTCAAGCGCGGCCTCAAGGGCCGCCACATGCAAATGATTGCTATCGGTATCATCACCAAATGAAGCCCGTACACAGTGCCCGCAATAGCTTTACTGACCTCCACAAACAGGCGGTTCCATCGGTGCTGGTCTCTTCGTTGGTTCTGGAGGAGCTTTCGAAAAAGGTGGTCCGGGCAGCGTTGTACGTGATCAGTGAACCCCGCAATTGCCTTACATTGTCGCAAAGGATTAAGCGCTGACCGAATTCCTCCCCCAGCTTATCGGCTTCATAATCGTCGGCTTCATGTTACTCTTCACCGTTCAAGCTCTCGGTGAACTCGCGGTCCTCTACCCTGTCAATGGCGCTTTCTTCACCTACGGTTGCCGCTTCATCGATGAAGCATGGTACGTCTCCAACTCGTGATTCACTAAAAGCATGGAGTAATAACACACTGTGCAGGGGCTTTGCTATGGGCTGGGATTACGCAATCGGGTGGCTTACGGTTCTACCGTTCGAAATCACAGCCGCTGGTATCACCATCTCTTTCTGGCGAGACGACATCAACATAGGTGTTTGGATCGCTGTCTTCCTCGCTCTTCTCATCTTCGTTCAATTCTTTGGAGTCCGCGGATATGGTGAAGGTCGGTTCTACGCGCGAAAGCTCCACAGAACCATCAAAAAACGTCCACTAGCTAACATGCGTTGAAACTAGTGGAATTTGTCCTCGGCCTTATCAAAGTTACGGCAGTGATTGGCTTCATTATCTTCGCCGTTGTCGTCGACTGTGGCGGTGTCCACTCCAAGGTGAACCGCGGATACTTGGGCGCACACTACTGGCACGACCCCGGAGCCTTCAAAAACGGCTTCAAAGGCTTCTGTTCCGTGTTCGTCACGGCTGCCTTTGCCTTTGGTGGAACTGAGCTTGTCGGTCTCGCCGCAGCCGAGGCCGCGGATCCCCGAAAGTCCCTCCCCACAGCCACAAAGCAGGTGTTCTGGCGTATCACGGGATTCTACGTCGTCTCCCTCTTCATGGTGGGCTTGATCTTGCCCTCAGATGACCCCGGTCTCCTCGGCTCATCAGGCGCCAACACCAAAGCCTCCCCCTTCGTGCTCGCCATCCAAAAGGCTGGTGTCAGTGGTCTGCCCTCCGTCTTCAACGCCGTCATCACAATCTCCGTGCTCTCCGTTGCGAACTCCTGCACATATGGCTCTACACGTACGATGCAGGCCCTCGCCGCACGCGGCATGGGTCCTCATTTCCTCACCTACATCGACAGCAAGGGTCGCCCAATCTGGTGTGTTGTCATACAGCTGATTTTCGGGCTATTGGCTTTCGTCAACGAGGCCTCGGCCGGATCTACATTCTTCAACTGGTTACTCTCTCTGACCGGTCTCTCCTACTTCTTCGTTTGGGGCAGCATCTGTCTCTCGCACATCCGTTTCCGTCGCGGTTGGTCGGCACAGGGCCATACGCTGGATGAGTTGCCATTCAAGGCCCAATTCGGTGTTATTGGAAGCTACCTCGGTTTCTTCTTGAATTGTATTTCCCTCATAGCTACCTTCTACGTCTCTCTATTCGTAAGTCCTCGCCTTGTCCCCGAATGTGAAGCGATGACCGCTAACAAAACTTCTCCAGCCTGTGGGCGGTTCTCCCGATGCTCAAGCCTTCTTTCAACAATACCTCGCCGCACCTATCGTCATTGCACTATTCATCTTCTGGAAGGTCTTCACCAAGAACCGAGGCGGCTTCTTCGTGCGTGCACATAATATGGATCTGTTGACTGGTATGCGAACGTTTGACCTGGATCCGCTAGACAATGCGGCTGCTGGGCGAAGGAAGAGTGTTTTCTTCAGGGCGATACACAATGTTGTATGATCTTGCTCTATATTTAGCTCGCGGGTTGGGGTTTGATGGAACGTGATTCGATAGGCAGATTGGATATTCAATGAGAGCCATTGAGAGTTACACATCCATCTCCGATCTGAACATCTCTCACATCTACCTTGTCCTTGGCATTTGTCATATACCACCCATCAGTCTTCGCCCGTCCAAATGTACTTATCGTAAATACCTCAAAGATAAGATCCGATGTTGTAACGAACGAACGATCATCCAACTCCAACTTTGTCGTGTTTGGCGCTTTTGAAAACTTCACCCAGCGACTCCCCAATCCCTGACTAGCGCGCAACCGGCTTGCCTGGGTAGTGTCAACCATGACACGACTTCAAGGCTCAGCGCCTGTGCTTGAGTCTCCTTGAGAGAAACGTGCAGACTATCTATGGTAAATTGGGTAATCTTGATATGCAAGCTTCATTTCTACAGAGGGGTTTGGGCTTGAGTTTCTGGATGGCGGGTGGAAGGGTTGTGGAAGTTGTAAGTGTTGTTGTGGTGGACTACCTTACTACTCGGGAAATTTCTTCTACTCCTCCTCTTTTTTTTGAGATACGAGTATCGATGAGCACTAATGTCTGGTCTGAATACTAAGTCGTCGTCGGAATGGATGCAATGGGCTTGGTGCGGGTTTCTGGAATGGGGGGCAAGAGGTTGGGTATACATCATGGCGAGAGCGGATACGTTGGCTTTGGAGGCTGTATATAGAGAGGAGGGATTCTAGTTGACTTGGATACTGAGGATGTCGGTTATCACAGTCTGCGGCAGGACAGTCGTGGGGGTAGGTAATAGAGGAGAAGTTGGGATGTATTGGGCTTCACTAACATTTCTGGATGCTTTCCTGGGATGGATGCTCGTGTTCTCGTCGGACGTTTTGGACGATTGGGAAGGCCTGTACCTGCCCGAGGTGTGGTGCTGGGAATGGAGAAGCTAGAGTCTTCAAATCCTGCGCGCTCTTGTGCCCTAGCTGAGCCTGGGCGGTTTTGCCGTTAGGTAAGTAGAGCGCAAAAGGTCGAACATGTGCGTTGGGTAGAGCTGGTGCTGAAGCATTCAAGGCCGTTTTCGTCTCTTAGGCAAGACAATCCTGCCTGAGATCACAATTGGATCCATATCAGCGCAAGAGGTCAGTGCTCCATGTGTTTTTGTGCTCCAATTGTGCTGCTTCTGGGCGTTGTTTAGAATTGGAGTGTGCAATTGTTGAATCTTCAAGCGTATCTGCGTGTGAAAATGCATCGGCATGTATCAAAATACTCCGAGAATGGCGGAGGCCGTGCTGATGTTGAGCTTCAGTGTCAATCAGAGCCTAAGATTGGAACCGCCCTCTTCAGCTTACCAGTTTGACTGGGCGTTGTGAATCCTTTTGCACATTCTTCTATAAATTGCAAAGAAGTCAAGAAATGCAAACTTCGTCTGATTTAGTGTCTTGGGGACATTTTGGGACAAGGCTCTCAGGGCACATCATGTATGTAAGTGCTCCATGCTGGTTTTTCCAGGATAGTAAATCTCCTCCTTCCTAGTTTCATGTTGTGAATGGATAGCTCCAGGATCTATCCTGGGTGTTGGAAGCTTTTTATGATTCACAATAGAGGTACCTTATCCCATAAGGAGTATTGACTGACGTTAGCAACGTCCATAGGGATGGTTCTTCTATGTGTTGATGTAGTTCATTAAGGAGTAGTAACTATGGCAGTTGCCAGCTATGTATTATCTTAAGGGGCTTGCCCTAGCCCTAAGCCAAGACCTGTTTAGTAAGCCAGGCTGACCGGGAATAATAGTTGTAATCTAACGCTCCTATTAACTACCTGACCGTTAGCAACGCTAAATTAGCGACGATATAATTTTATATTTACTCCGACGCGAGCCCTAATATAGTATTAAAGGCCATAAACTTTATAGGGTTTAAGGGCTTCGTTAACTTATTTATAATTATAATCGTAGTCGGTATATAGTTAATCTAAAGTATACCTATCTCAGCGACTATTTCGCGAACGATATAGTAGTTAGAATTAATATACTTAATAATAGAGTAATTAATAGGGTTAATAACTATTTTAATAATTACTTAGTTATTAGTTATAAATTAAATAGTCTCTATATCCTCCTAGATATATTTTATTTCTATTAATAAAGGTACTAGGAATTTTAACTCTATAATAATATTTACCTCGCCGATATACTCTACTTCTATAATTAACCGGGCGATAGTTTTCTAGCGTTTTATTAACTAGTTAATAAGTTTATTTTATAGGAAATAAATATACTTTAAAGTAGAACGCCTAGTATCTAGGTAATCTCTTTAAAACGAATTTATAAATTTTATTAATAATTCTTTAATTTCTTCTTTAAGGTTATAGTATAGTCCTAATTTAATTATTCTAGTTAAGTAACTAATAATCCTTTTAAATATAATATTATAAGTAGAAAGTAGTACTTTTAAATAATAACTATAGATACTAACTATATATATAATATTAGGGCGAGTTATAGTAATAAGTTATTATAGATATTTAATTAGTTTCTTAAATTTTTCTAAATTTTCTTTACTAGTAATATAGTCGTTAGTAGTTACCTTTAATTAAATTAATAAATTTATAAGAGTTTTCTACCTTCTATAATACTCTATATCAAGTTTAGTTAATATTTTATTAATATAACTAACCTAGTTTATATAAATAATACGGTTTTAACGACTTCGTTTAATCTTTATATTAAGATAGTACGAAATCTCGCCTAAATCCTTAATACGGAAACGTGTACTTAATTATTCTTTTAACTATTCTATTAATACTACGGTCGAGGTAAGAATAAATAAGTTATTAATATAAAAATTAATTACGGAGTTATTTTTATAAACGAATATTAAATAGTTCTTTTTAATTTATATAAAACCGATAGTTTTAAAGAATTCCCTAAGAGTTATATACTACTCTCGGGGTATTTATTTAAAATTATATAAAGTTTTTTTAAATAAATAAACTACGTTACCTTTCTAGAAACTATAAAGTTACTCTATATAAATTATATTATTAAATAGGGCCTCTAGGAATACGGTAATAATATTAATATAGTAGATTTCTCGGTTAAATTTCGTACTAAATATTAATAGTAATTTCTAGGACTATGACTTTAATACTCTTAAATACGTCTCGTTAAAGTTAACGTCTTTTATTTATTGGAATTCTTTTACGACCTAGCGCGCCTTATATCGAGTAATATTACTAGTTAAGTTTATTTTAATAAATAAAACCTAGCGGCCTAATAGAATTTTCTTATTATTAGGTACTAGTATTAAGTCCTAAATCTATTAAACTTTATATGAATTAAGTTCTTTTTAGAGTACTATTAGTTATTATTCTTTATCTAGGCTATTTAGAGCCTTATAGATAATTATAAAAATATTAAAAATTAAATTAACATTTATTTTAATAACGCGTATAACGAAACCTCGCCTAATATTCTACGTTTTATTACCGACGCTTTTATTATATATTTTACTCTTAACGGGCCTAACTTTTTTCTAAGAATTATTTATAACGGCGTAGTTCTATAACTTTTTATATATAGGATATAGGGTTATCTTATTTTTATTAATAAAGAATTCTTCAACTTTATAACTATCGTCCGATATTTTATCTTTATTTTCTAATAATTTATTTAAAAAGGTATATTACTCTTTTTCTTTATTCTCGCCTAATTATCTAGGATCGATAATTTTATCGAATACTATATAGGCTAAAACGATTATCTTCTTACTATTTTATAGGCGGAATTTATTTATACCGTCGTATTTAACGAAGTAGTATTTAATACTCTTATTATCGAGTTTCTTTTTATTAAGATCTTTATTATAATAGTAAATAATATATCCGAATATACGAAGGTATCCTATAAAGGGCCTAGTATTTATTAATACTTTATATAAAATTATAATACTAAGACTCTAGTTGGGTTACGATTACGGTAGTATATAATTATTTTAATTACTTTACCCTATAGGGTTTTCGGAAGCTTGGAGTTAAATAAAATATTTCTTATATATTTAAATAATTATTATAATTACTAGTATATAAGAGTTAGTGTTTTAGTATAAAATAGTAGTTTATTTATACCGCTAGATAGAAAAAAGAATAGAATATATAATATATTAAGACTAAATCTTAACTATTATTTTATTTCGTTAATACTATAATTCTTGCGTGTCTTATTTCGTTAATACTATATTCTTACTATTTAGTAGTAACGGTTTAGTCGAATTTTATTTATAAATAAAAGGAGATTAATTACTAGCCTTTAAAATATTAATTATAAAGTACCAAGTCCTTTATTAATATCTTGAAGATATAATTATTATCCGTACTACTATTCTCTTATATAGGTCGAATTATTTTAAGGGACTATAAATTAATTATAATTCGTCCTCGTATTTATTATTAATTATAATATTAGTACTAACCCTTTAACCGTTAGTATTTTATAACGACGAACGAAGCGAGCCTCTTCGTTTTCGTCTTAACTCTTATATATAGTAGCGGTATTTCTTTACGCTAGTTACGCCTACCCTAAATCCTAATAATCGAGTCATTATATTAAATTTCTATAATTATATAAATTAGTTTATAAACGCGCTTTATAAACTTAAAGGAATATTTATACCCTAGTTATAAAGAGTACTCTATATTTCGGCCGTAGGCGTAGAGAATAATTTATATTAAATTAAAGTATCGCCGCCGTTTATACCGTATATTATTATTTTCGTTTATATAGAAAATTCTTACCTTTTCTTAAAGATCTCGGTCTAACCGTAATTAATTATTAGAAAAGTTAAATCGCGCCGGAATTACGGAGTTAAAAACGGAGTTTACTTTTTTTATAATCTAAAGTTTATATTTACCCGAAAGCGGAGAAGCGGTACTTACCTTATTAAGAATTATAACGAAATTAATAGGTTTTCCCCGCGTTAAAATAGGAACTCTAAAAATTTTTTTTTAATCTCTTACTTCTTACCTTTTACTTCGTTATTTCTAACTCGCGTAATCGAGGTTTAAATCTTCGATATTATATAAATAAACTTTCGAATTATATACCGGTAAAAGATCTTTATAAATATATATAACTTATCCTATTTTCTTTACTTATAAGTTAAATAGAGGTAAAGAAATTATTTTTATTAAACCTTACTATCTCTCTAACGTTTTAATTATTTATATTTTCGAAAAAGTATTTCGAGTAGTATAATAAGAATATTAATAAATTAATTTAAGAAATAGTTCTTTTTATTATTAACTAGTACGATCCTCTATTAGATATATTAAAAGGTAACGAGTTATTTATAAAAAAAAGATATTCTACCTTTATTAATATTTAAGAAGAAGAAAGTTTCGTAAAAGAAAATCTTTTTATATTTCCGATTTCCTAGACGCACCCTCCTTTAATTACGGAAATATTAACGGCTTTCGTTAAAGGTATTAAATACTATACCGATTCAATATACTTTAACGATTAAAAAGAAAGAAATAAAGAAATTCTAAATTCTTAACTACCTCGTTTTTAAAGAAAGGTTAAGAACCGGATTTTAATTACTCTTATTTATTCTTTTCTAGCTACGTCTTTTTCTTTAATTTCTAATTTAATTAAATCTATAATTTAATTAACTCCGAGAAAATTAATACTTTAATTCCTTTTATAAGAATTAATTTTCACTATAGACGACGTTATACGAAGGATTCTTTTTAATTAAACCGATAATATAGTTAATAATAATAAAGGTTAGTCTAGCTTTTTAGGATAAAACTAAAGAGATTTTAATAATTTTAAAAAAAACTAATTTACCCTATTTAACCCTTAATTTTAATAGGAATAAGAAATTATAAACTAGTTATAAATACCGCCTCTACCGATAAAGATCGATTTAAATTTATATAATATTATAATTTAAATTATACGATTTATTATACCGGATACTATTAAAGTTACTTTATAAAATTAAGGTTAAATTTTTAGAGGGCCTCTAGGACTTATTAAATTATAAAAACTAATTAATAAAAACGGGTATACTTAATAAATATAATAATAAATTAAGTATTTCTATATTAACGAATTAAATTTCTTTTATCTAGATTATTTAAAATTATAGGGCGCCGGTAATATCGTCTTTAACCCTAAAAAATTAATATTTAAAGAGGTCTACACTTTCTATAATAAAATTTAAGATTTCGTTATAATAAAAAATAAAGACGTAGTAAAGAGGAATCTAAATAACTACTTCTATAATATAATTATAAATTAATAACTCAAAATTCTTTCTTAAAATAAAAAAAATATAATAATATAACTACCGAATAGTCTATAGCGCTAAATTACTAGACTATAAAATTACTTTAAAATTATAATATCTATAACTCTAGAAGAGTTTAGTCGTTAGTTATATATATCGAAAGACGCGGCCGAACGAAATAATTTATTTATCTATATCTAGAATATAGCCAAATACACCGTTTAAGCCGGTATCACCGAAGAATATATATAAGTTATATAAGTATAGAATTACCTCGATATTAATTTCTAAGTTATTATCCCTCCTCTAATAAATAATACTTCGATTAAATAATTTATCGAATAGCTTAAGAGTAAGAAAGAGATATAATATAAAATATAAATTTAAAAAGATAAAGAAGACTATAAGAATTATCGAAAGAAAATTAAAGAGCGAGAAAAGAATCGCGATATAAAAGAGGATAAATAACTACCTAGAGATAAATAGTCGTTATAATAATAAAGTAGGTATTATAATTTAATACTTTATAAACTTTAATAATAGTATCGATTTTTTTAATCTTAAGATTTTCAAATACTTTAAAGTCCTTAGTCTTAAGATTTTTAAAAATAAAGACTATTTACTATAAAACCGAATCTTTATAATTTTTTTTTTTTTTTATATTAATAAATGGTTGGACCTTCTTTCTCTTATATTAACTTTTATAATTAACCGGTTTATTTTTAAAATCGGTAGACTATACCTTAAATATAATAATAATAATAATTATAGTAAATTTAAAAACCTCCCCCGTAAAAATTTTTAAAAAACGCTCTATTACTACTAAAATAATTATTTATAATTACCGCCGGAAACACTTAACCCAACTAAAATTTATTCGTTAAGAATCGGGGCTACGGGAACTAGAACTATAATAATTAAAATTATAAAAATTATAAAATATACCTATATTACCCGCCGAGACTATATAGTACTTTCGGTAATTAAATATAGATACAGCCTATTTACTTTAATAAACTATATAATAATTTTAATAACGAAAATACGGATTATAGTATTTTTTTTAAATTTATTAATAATTATTTCGGCTCTCCCGAAACTCCGCCGATAAATTATTATAATTATTATATAAACGCCGATAAGAGTTATTATAATACTAAGGAGAGTATTATAAACGAAGAATAAAGCGTTAATAAAGATATTAATATTAAATTCGTTTTAATTACGTATTATATTTCTACGGGGAAAATAAGTTAGTGTCCCGTTTATAAAAACTATAAATTTAATTTTTTATCGAATAATCTACTATATATATACCTAAAAGAAAGAAAATATATATACTCGATTAATATATAGAAGGTAATTAATCCTGCCTCTATAAAATTTAAAAATACCGAGTTAAATATTACTCCGAAAATCTTAGTCCTAAAGATTATAATAACGCCGAAGTCGATAGCTCTTAAATCTTCCCCTCGATAAAAGGGTAAATTAATAATCGAATTTATTACTCCGTCTTTACTAATTAACGGGATAATATTTTATATATAATATTATTTTACCGGCTAAATAGGCTTTATTTTAAATATTATTCGAGAATTAAAATATTTTAATACTAGGTATCCGATAAATATAATCGATAAAGTATTTATTATATAATAAATCCCCGGTCTTTAGTTATAGATTTATAATAAAATTATTATCTTAAAAAGTATCGGCTCGAACCGTTATTTAATTATAAAATAAACTTTAATTATATTCTATATAAACGGAAAAACGAAGGATAACGTAAAAGTAATAATTAAAATTATTAGAGACTTCTATATTATCGATAATCTTAAAGTTAATATATTTATCGGTATAAATATCCTAGGCCAAGAGAAGACCGTTATAAATCTCTTTAATAATTAAATAATTTTAGGTAGTTACGAAGATATTACGATCCCTATTTAATTTATAACTAGGGATAATATAAGGATCCGACGTATTATATAGTTAGAGCGCCGTTAAATAATTCTAATATAAATTACATTAGCGGTAATAATCTCGTTGAAAGGGAAATTAAAATTACCGGACCGAGACTTTTTATTCGAATTATAAATAAAAGGAGTTTATATTTACTTTATAAACTTAATAATTAACTTTATTAATATTCGTAATAAGGGGAATATACCTCTTATTATTTCTCGCCGTTAACGAATAAAATTAGTTATAGAATACGAGGTAAAAAAAATATACTTTATCGATTTAAATAATTATTCCCTTACGGCGAAGATTTACGAGGATAATATAATCGTATTATATTTTATTAACTTTTATAATCCGAGGTTAATCTCGAGGCTTAAGGTCGATTCTTTTATAAAAACGAAACTACCGAATAAAATCACGATCTACGGTAACGACTCCGATATTACCGCGATTAAAGAGATTATAAAATAATACCCTCGTATTTAAAAAGATACGGGAGATATAATTAATTTACCTAAATTAAAGTAATTATCGATTTTATTTACTACGGACTAGTAATCGTCTAATATAAAATTTAGTTATAAGGTTTATTTATTAAACCCCGATATAAGAGTTTTAATAGACGAGAAATTCGATAAAATATATTAATAAAGGAAGATATCGTAGTTTACTAAACCTTCCCTATTCATTTTCTTTATTTTCGTTATATAACGGACGGTATATAAAGGCCTCGAGAGAATACCGATATAGAAGGGTAAAATCGTAGTCGATATTCGTAATTTAAATAAAATTATTATTTTTAATAACTACCCTCTTCCGCTTTAAAACGATATTATTTCGTCGGTATAAAAATATACTTATATAAATATTATTAATTATAGTAGATAATTCTATTTATTCTTAATTAAAAGAGATAATCGTTATAAATTTATAATAATTTCTTACCGTGATTCGGAGTACTATAACGTCGTAGTAATAAAATAAAAAAGTTTAGTTCTATACGTTTAGTGTAAAATAAATACTTTTCTTCGCCCGTATAAAGTATTCGCGAGATACTACGTCGATAACGTTATAATTTTCTTACGGTCCTATTCCGAGTATATTGAATATTTTATAATTATTTTCGCTTTATTCATAGGCCTTAAAATTTTATTTAAATTTAAGAAATTCTTTTTAGTTTACCCCTCGGTTATATTTCTAGGCTAGAAAGTAAATAAATTAAATTTAATTATTATTAAAGAAAGAATTATAATAATTAAAGAATTTCGTTTCCTAAATATACTATAGACTTTAGAAATATATATCGGAATAATAAATTAATTACGAAATAATATTAAATACTTCGCCTAGATTATTAAATTACTTTAATACCGAAAAACTTAATTTTTAAAGAGCTCGCCGTTTTAGGGCGGGAATATATAAAAGATTTATTTTAGAAAAATTTACTTCGTATTTATAAAAGAGGAATTAACTTCTTTTAAATTACTCTAGAAGATATTTACCTCTAAAATCTATTTATATTATCGGGATCTAACTCGTTAGTTATATATTAATATAAATATATTAAAGTCGTACGGAATTAACGTTATAATATATTATATTAAAGGAGATCCTTAGGGTAATAATTTCCCCCGTATT
>JAABUS010000970.1_pt1 | contig 67775 bp, 68 predicted proteins | sample 5560161 | NCBI WGS metagenome assembly JAABUS01 (sample SAMN10711885, study PRJNA513376) | rock metagenome | isolation source: Antarctica rocks | place: Antarctica: Victoria Land, Trio Nunatak nord | collected 2016-01-04
AATAGTATTTATAACACTTATAGATATAGATAATGCATTATAGTAATGCATTATTATTTTCTACAATTAATTAATAATTATTTTAAATTTATAGAATTTGTCTAAAAAACTAAAAATTAAAGTTTAATTCTAAAAATAGTAATTCTTGGCATAATGACGCAATTTTTCGGTTTCTTGGCGATTCGATTCGATTCCTAATATTGGAACCGAAAATCGACTCGAGTCGTGTCGATTCGTGTCCAAAATATTAGGAATCGACTTGGGTTTCGAGTCGATTCCTAGGGTTGAAATCGTCGGGTCGGGTCGGTTCCAAAAGTTGGAACCGAAACCCGACCCAACGGTCAATCTATTTAAATTTATTAACAAATTCATTAGAAATTTCTTTCTATAAATGTATCACTACTATGCATTACTTAGAAATTAATAAAAAATCTAAATTTAAACTTAATTTATACTATTTTTTGTGTTCTTAATATTCTTGGCAATTTCTTAGCGATTCGATTTAATTTCTAATATTAAAATCGAAAATTAAGTCGAGTCCAATCGATTCGATTTCAAAATAATAGAAATTAAATCGAGTTTCAAGTTAATTTCTAATATTAAAATCGATAAGTTGAGTTAATTTCTAAAATTAGAACCAAAATCTAATCCAAAAATTAATCTACTAACAAGTAATTATAATTTATAGACTGATCGTTCGATTCCAACAGTTGGAACCGAATTGCATAAATTATGAAAATACTAACTATATTAGGTTAAAACTTGGCCTAATTAGGTATAACTTTCGGGTCGGGTTATAGATTCTGGGGAAAAATCGACCCGAACGGTCAGTCTAATAATTTAATAATATAGCAAATTGCAATCTTAATAATATATTATAATTATATAGATCTTAAAATAGTAACTCTTAATATAATAATATTATTTTCGATTTTATAACAATTTAATTCGGTTTCTAATATTAAGTTAAGTTAAGTTAAGTTAATTTTAAATTAGCACAAATCGAATTAAGTTTTAAGTTCATTTCTAATATTAAAATTGTCGAGTCAAGTTAATTTTAATAGCTAAAACTAAAACTTAATTTAACAATTAATTTATATTTAATATATAAAGTACAATATCGCAATAATAGAATATTATTATCATTGTTTACAAGTAATTGCGCAATAGATATATATTGTTATTGCGCTTTTAAGTGTATAACTATAATAACATTATTCTAAGGAAATACTAATACTATATTAGAGAATTGTCTAAAGAAAAGATCTCTTCTTTATAGAATTAAGTAGTAAAATTGATTCAAATTCAAAGATCGCTTCTATTTCTTTTGATTTCTAATTTCTGCGCAATAGGCATCCTGGTTGAGATCTAATTGCGCAACCTATCTGGCATATTCGATACATGTTTAACCCTAACTCTAGCGCGAAGCAGGGGATATGTTTTTAGCGTCATCTATTTCGCGCTAGCGAGGACTTTTGGTGTAGAGCCCCGTACGTACCGCACTTCTACCTCTACATGTCTCCGATAAAGTCGATGCACAGCGACTTGCCCGCAGAGACCACGTGTCAGCCGAGATGCGAATGCCAGAACGAGTTGCGCATGCCTAATGAGGTGGGCGGGGGCCCATGGTAGAGGTCAGACTTGTGCGTCCTGTTCAAAATAGATGGAAACAGTAACAAGTGGGGCAAAGGGACTGTTTCAAGAAATGCCAAGTATCCCCACCTGGACCCTGGAATGCGCCACAAAAAGGTTACATCACTGCCTGGATCTCAACCACATCGGCATCCAGTCAGAAACGCCTGTTCCGCAGAACATCAAATTCCGATCTTTTCACGACAGACGATTGATCGTTGCAACGAAGTCGCCGAATCCAGTCTTGCGGTTGTCCACTGATCGCGCCGCATGCTTGGATCGCATGGAGGCTTGCAGTGCCAATGTCGGCTTATCAAATCCCCGCTTGCGGAGAAGGCTCCGCCCCAAAACGAAGCCTGGTCAAGCAGAAGAGGCAACAGGTTTCCGTGGCTTGCTCATTCTGCCAGATGCGTAAATGCAAGGTTAGTCTATCGTTCCTTGGATATCACACTCCATCAGACTCCATGTTAGCCTACTGACTACTCCAAAATGCTTGCAGTGCGACGGGCAAAAACCATCATGCTCAACTTGCCTACGGAAGAGCGTCAAATGCATGTACGAGACCGACGGCGACTTGAGGCGGGTCGATCATTTGAGGAGAAAGAACACAGCCTTGACAGAGAAATGCAATGGCTTAGAGCAATTACTTACTTGTCTGCAATCATGCGACGAACACGAAGCCGCAGTGCTTTTGCAACGCGTACGTTCGGGTGAGGATATTAGCGACGCCGTCAACCTCACCACGAACGGACCCTGCAGGTCGCCCATCACCGACCACCGAAAGATGTACACACCGCCACCGACGCCAAGTGTTGTTGGTACCCAATCCCTGCGCACAGAGATTTCGGGATCATCTTCGTACAAGTATGATTCGCCTATGGGAAGGATTCCAGGTTCGGTGTATGTTGAGGAGTGACCACGATGCTTGGTAGAGGCTTATGGGCGTATCAGGTATAAAACACCAATAGGCCATCAAAAATATTGTTCCCGGAGTGGGGTGTATGGCTCAGATCCGAAATCCAAGACTAAGGACAACTCATCAGTGCGCTCGATCAAGACGCCAGAGCCTGACATCAAGGTAAGTCCATTTCCTCATTCCTTCAGCGCCAAAGACATTGGTGTTTGATATCTCTGTATACCGACTCCACAGCAACGTTATGTCTTGCAGCGCCAATGCAAGCACTCGTCGAGATTCGACCTCCTCCGCTTTCGAGAGGAGCACATGTTGTGTCCTCCATCAGAATGAGCCATGACAAATATCGACAACACTTTTCGTGCAAGTTAGAAGAATCCCCGTGACTATAGACTGACACAGTGATATTAGTGCGAAGATATAGACAGCCCGAACAGCCAGCGCCTCGATCAAATAATCGCATTACCTCAACCAGAGCCCGATGGGCAATCCTTTTACCGAGATGCAGATGGAGGGGAGACCGATGATCCGCAGCATTTCGAGTCCAACCTCGCGGGAGGACCTGTTACTCTTGCCGACATAGAAAGGGTGATAGGATTCACGTCAAGTGACAGCGGTCCACGTATAGATACGTGTATAGAATTCTTCGGCAGTCATGATTTGCATAAACCATCCTTGGATATCCTTGCCAGCCAACAAATTGCGCATTCGCAGACACCTCACCTGATACAACCGATCTGGCAACCTGACGACGCTCCAGTCAACAGAGTTATATCGGACTACTTGAGCGCAGCGCGACAGCGGATCGCACAGGGTAATTCAGTTGCGGCAATCCTAGCTCCGGAGTACATCAATGTGCAGGCTTTTTTTCAGGCCCGCAATACATCTGAATTTCCAATCGTGAGCGAGTGGGCGAGCGAGATCAACAAAGGCTCGGTGGATGTGGATGTTTTCGTCCGTTTGGCCCATGTCCTGTTACAGACATACCTGATGCGCGTAAGTAGCCTCGCCGGCAAAGAAGTACTCATACTAATCAGCCGCCATAGTGGCTGATTCAGCCAACCGTAGAGAATTATGCGAGAATGCCAGTAATGATACGGCCTACGCAAACACAGATGCTGTATCCGCATATGGCAGCAATAAGCACGATCCCATTGTAAGACCATTGGTCAAAGACCTTTTCGTGATACTGATTGTTTGTGTAGGCCTGCGGTCAGAGATGCCCTAATCCAGGCACCGCCGCGCAATTGGACACACTCGCTCGGATACTTTATTGGCTGCACTTGGCCTTACCCAAAGGCTCAGTGCGTTGAGGTGAATCACTCCACGGGCCGCAAGAGGCTCACTGCCAAGTTCGAAGTCCATGTGACTAATCCAGACAACTGGTTCGTGGACGAGAAGTTCGTCGCTGCAATGCCGGAGTTGGTGGGCAGAGTAAACATCAAACCAACGGAATCAGCTCGGTAACAGTCGGTTCGAAGGTGAGGGATAAGCTTGTGATTCCCTGGTTTTTCAACCGCCGTCTTCCCTTCGCAACTTACAAGGACAACATTATTCTCGATACAGGAAGTGGTAGAACAGCGCCTGTGCCTGCTGGCCCCTGATTGGATCTTTTGGCCACTCCTTCGAGGGTATATGGATGCATCTGATTAGTGAGGATAAGAGCACGGTCAAGCGTTGACACGGTCCCCTCCCATCATTATGATCCACGGACATTTTATCTCTGTCGAATCCGTTCCATGTGTGCCAACGTCAACCACCTTAAACCGGCAAAGGAACGCCAGTCGTCTGCACGACATGGTTAGGGGATAACCATTCCGAAGGTGCGGCTTGCGGTGGGAGAAAGGTGATGTAGTATATGGCGTGTCTGTCATATAAGTTGTGATAGTGAACTCGCGGCGGGTAGACAATCGAGGTTGTACGAGTGCTGCTTTAACAGCTCCATAAAGAAACCAGCCATTGGGATAAGTGCCTCGTTACGAACCAAAGGTTGAGGTTCGTTACCCAGCATAAGGTGACAGGCGACAAGAGTGATGCAAAATCTTTGGGACTAACGTTAGGTTCGAGAGGGGGCACAATCAGGATACATGGCTGCGTACGGCCATGCTGTGAATGATGGGAAAGTAGAATGCGATGTGCGAGCGATGGGAATTACATTGCGTAAGTAGATGTCATCATGATCATTGGATGGGTACGAAAGAAGCCTCGGCATATCGATCCGAAGCCAATAAGACCTGCGGCGCCATGCGTTCAGCGCGAATCAAGTTAGTGGGTCCCATCTTTGCCCAACGTTGCCAAGCCTATAGCTTAAGTAAAGTACACGCGCACGGACGCACCATGCTGCTGGTCACCGATATCGATCGCTGGGCATAGGAACTTGCATTAGGAAGAGCAGAGCGCGAGGATCAAGCCTTGCAGGATCAAGCCTTGCAAGATGGTGCCTAGATGCGTCGAATTTGCTTTTTTTACTGGTGAGGCGATTGCCAACTAGAAGCTGGCAATTGATAACGAATATTCTATCGCCGTCGAATCCCAAGGTACTCTGGAGTACGGTCAAAAGAGCGGATTGTGTCAGCCGATGCAGATAGATATCTTCCACTGCAGAAAGCTGCGTATTGGCGATCGGACCCGGCCTTGGCGGCACCAGTCATGAAGAAAGTACATGTACAGATATGAGAGTGACAGCACGGTCTTAATCATGTGACTATGTCAGAACCATCGAACAGTCACCTCTGTACTAACTTCCAGTCCTTTTCGAGCGTCTGCGTCAGCTCAATCTTGATGTCTTTGGCCATCTCGGTCATCCGGCTTAACTTGTTGACTTTGACCACGGGAGGGTTTGTTAGATCCAAGTCCTGACCGTGGAAAAGCAGTGCCAGGTTGCTCGCTTTCCATACTAATATATCTCGGTAGGCCGTTTCGATGATGGAGCCCGTGAGGAAGATGACCGCCAACACGGCAACTGCGACAGGATAGAAGAACCATACCCATCGGACATGCACGTAGGTCTCGGCCTTCCACGTAGTACCACGCGCTGGGCCTGTCATGCTGTCGTTCTGTTGGCGTATATTATTGGTCATGGAGACTGCCAGATTATCAATCCGTGCAGAGATACTCTGCGTGTTGTAAAGGGCTTGCTGAACATCAGATGAAAAAGCAGCCCCCGAATGATTGAGGCCTCCGCTGCCTGTGAACGTCTCGGACATGAAGCTGTTCAAGGCTTCTGCTGCTAGAAAGGCTACTCGAAAACTCGAGTTGTTCGTTCCGTTGTTCAGTCCGGAAGCGGAGACATTGTACATTAAATCCGATCGTTGTGCAAGCGTCGCCGAGTCGTTACGCCACGATGAAAGAACGTTCTGACTGATCACAGAGTCCTTGACCGACGTAGCGTAAGTCTGGACACAGTACCACAGGGCACACTCGATCGCGAAAGCATCTTTCGGGACATTGACCCTCTTCGAAACCAGAGTCGAGAATTTGAATACGGACGCCTGGATTTCATTGAGACTCGTCGAGATGTTGGTCACACTTGAATTGATTTGACCGCCCAAACCCGAGAGGGTTGGGCCGTTAGGCAAAGACAGCATATGGCAGCCAGTGTTATTACAATCTTTCTCCACAAGCGAGGTGATGTTCTCGCACTTGTTACAGACAGCCAGACTTGAGAAATTTGGCCATGTGCAATTTCCTGTGGAGCAGGTATGATCAATGCCGCGCTCAGCATCGTTCCCAATAGCAACGACTCCGTTGTAGATAGCAGCCTTCATGGAAAGGTCCACAACTGACGGAAGTGGCAAACCCTCGTAACTGCGTGCACCATATCGCTCAGCGCGAACGACAATGGCGTTTTCCCTGGCTGGACTTGGACGACTAGGATACACCACTACCTGTTGCAGGAACGGGTCGAACAGTAGAACCATGATAGCAGTCATCGAGCCCAGAAATGCCAGATGTCTAAAGTGGGAATAAGCACCGAATAGCTGCAACGACTCCGAATGACTCCCCTACCTGGCTCGTAGACTGATCAGAAGCTGTACTGCACCCCAAGGACCTCTGCTCGCGTCATCGAACATCTGCAGATCCTGGAGACGACGGGGCTTAGCCTGACGATACCAGAGCCATTTTGATTGACTGATGGCGGCCCCGACCGCGGACGACACGGAGAGTTTAGCAATGGTTGCGAAGAAAGAGATTACGGAGTTTATCTGGAATCACTTAGTGAGAAAACGATGCTATGATGGGAAGGAGACGCCGGACTGTAAAGACAAAGGGCCAGTCCGGAAGAGCAGAAGAGTCATAAAGGAGCAGAATCACAACGATGACCGCAAGCGCCAGGATACATGTTGCAGCACTTATAATCTCCCACAGCCACCAGTCTGAAAGTAGGCCCGAGATTTTTGAGCGCGCTGAAGAAGCACGCTGTAGAGGAAGCGATTTCAACAGAGGAGTCCTAGAGTCAGCCAAGACGTGGTCACCATCGGTCATGCTACGTTCGTCGGTCATTTTGCCTCCACCTCGCTGGCTGTCACGATGGCTCGTCCTTCATCCCATCTGCTTGTCGATTCGTCCCGTCGTTCGCGTTGTATACTTACCTATTTTAGAATAAAGTAGATCAATTCAAGACGTGTCACGAGAGCAACCGGCTTGGCAGCGCTTGCCGAACGCTTGGCAGTCTGATTCGAGTCCATTTCGCATGGATCAAACCAAATGCTACTTAATGATATGTAACTTGACTTGTCCGATGGGTCACCGCTGAGCGCAGAACGAGGCATCTCCAGATGTTGGCAACATGGCCGAACCTGGGCTGGCTTCAACTGCTATCGCCATCGAGGCACTGCTAACATCCTATTATGAGCTGAATACAAGCTCCGTTGATGAACTGACAGAAGTTCCGAGCCCGTTGGCATTCATGAGGTATGTTGCCAAGAACATTCCCTTTGTCGTACGCCGAGGGGCCTCGCACTGGCCCGCCATGCTCTGGAACATCAAGTATCTCAAGGAGGTAATGGAGAACACTACGGTTGAGGTTGCAACAACTCCTTCCGGGTCAGTCGACGCTCGACTCTTGTATAAAACGCGTCTCATGGAGATTAGCAACGCAGACGCTGTTGTCGAAAACCTCAATGATAGCTCTACGTACGTTGCCACCCCTCTCAAAGTTGATGAGCCTTTCAGCGACTTCTTGGACTATATATCAGCACAAGAATCGGGAAAGATAGCTAGCAGCTATGTCAAGTACGCGCAGACACGTATGCAAGTATATTCCGACCACGAGCAGATCCGTATGTGTAACTGCTGAGTCTAGAGAACGATAATCTCCGAGGCGAGTACCTGAAGCTGTACCGAGATGTCGAAGAGATAGCCTGGGCCCGCATTGCATTAGGCTCGAGTCCAGATGCGGTCAATCTCTGGTTGGGCAACGTACTGTACTTACAAGCCATGACTCGGGTGTTAGCTGATCATATTCAAGAGTAAAAGTGTGACAGCCCTCCATAGGGATAACTACGAAAACATTTACTGCCAGGTGATCGGGAATAAGCACTTCGTTCTCTTGCCGCCCATAGAGGCACCTTGTGTCAACGAAAGGATCCTGCCATGTGCAACATATGAGAGTCACGTCCAGAGAGAGCCGCATCAAGTAAGTCAAGAATTCTGGGTCTCTCCCATGCGCTGGCATGGTGCTCTTTTCAGGGGCTGAACAAGATGGTTTCATCATCGCTCCTCCTGCATTTTATTCTTTGGCGTCACTCCTTTCAGGGCTTCAATGAACCAACGTTTCCCCACCATTGCCATGGGTCGTCCCTGGTCGGTCGGTCTCTCGTCATCCTGTCAAAGTCTACTTCGAGCATGACAACCGATTGGTGCACCATTGCTTGCCAGCACATGGGATAGCCCTCAAAGATCAACGTTTGCCTACTGCTGCGCCAGGAAAAGTAAAGGAAAGCGGTTGCTAACGCCGAAATCCGTTGATAAAATGGTGCACTGACTTGTAAGTCTGAACTGGTACTTGTTCCAGATGGTCCCAACCAGGAAGTTCCCGCGGCTTTGTGGGATCCCGACGACCCGAACAAACACCAGACGCCTTTCTCCAAGCTAAGCAGGCCTCTGCGGATTAGCCTCGCTCCCGGAGATATGCTTTATCTACCGGCACTCTGGTAAGGAGAAGAGAGTCATCTCCAGCGAGGCTCAATCTGACAGGTCAATATTAGGTACCACAAGGTATCGCAGAGTTGCTCTGATGAAGGTATCTGTTGTAGTGTCAACTATTGGTAAGCTTTCCAAGGCAGGTTCCGAAGTACAATTCTGATTCGAGAAAGGTATGATATGGATTTTACTGGGCCATTCTACGCTTCGAACACATTCCTGCGGGACATATCAACCATTGCCCACTCCGCCAGAGCGTACAAGAAATGAAGGCTATCAGGCTAGTCCGCGGTAGATCTCAAACTCAGCTAGTCAGTCCATGATCATTATTTCGCTCACAGGTGGTTATCGATGCTTCTTGGCAAGCCTCTTGTCAGCCCTGACATCTTTCTTCAGCCGAGCGTCAACGATTTTGTATTTGCCCTTCACTCCTCTTGGCCGTCCCGAGATACCGCGATTGCCTCCTCTGGCCACCACCAATTTCACCTGCTGCTTGGGCTTCTTCTTCGTGGCCTTACTCATCAGCTTCGCGATGTTCTGCGCTTTGTCCTTTTCCGATATACCCTCCTCGTCTGCCACTAGCGCCGACTTCTTACGCAGCTTTTCCAGTCTTTGAGCAGCTCTAAATCTTTTTCGGTCCTTCGCTTCTCGCACTTTCTTTATTGGTCGAGCATTGAGTGCTCGTAGCTTCTCCTTGATAGCCGCCGCGCCGGCGGCACTGATTGGCCTGTGTGGTTTGCTGTGTTTGCCCTCATCATCAAGAAACCATTCAGGGAGCCCATCTCGGTCCTGGAATGCATATTTATTGAAACCCTCATCTACGAGATCATACGTGGTCTTCTCTCCGGACGCCACTTGCTGTGCTAATGTCATCGCCTCGGCTGTGATAATGTCGATATCTGATAGTAACATACCGATCAGCTTCGGGAAGAGCCCTATAACAGGGACAATTTGGGTTACCTAAGCGCCCATTCCTCCTAGGTTCGTCCTGCCTTTCCCATTCGTTATCAAGTCGAGTCTGAACCACCTCAAATCCGGCCTTTTGGTTATGTGTCTCTTCACTACTGTCGGCTTCATCCTCAGGTTGAACTTCGGTCGATCCATTTGTGTCCGACAGACGAGTAGGGCGCGGGTGATTTGGGTTGGTTTCTGGATCGGTCGCTCGAGCAGCGACCGGTGAGCTGCCACGAACGTGACTGAAATTTGCGTCTCCTTTCGCATCGTCACTCGCCATATAGACTGCCCTGTCTTCCTCATCTTCTGCTAGGCCGCACAGATCTTTGAAGATATCTTGGTCGAAGAACATAGCTGCCTTCCGAGTCAAGCCATTGTTGGACAGCCCCGAAGCCGTCTCGGTTTCGATTATCAAATGCGAGCCATGGCTCGCCATATTGTTGGCAGTCATCGATTCAGAGTCAGAGTCGGAATCCTCTTCTAAATGTTCTGAATCACTCTCCTCTTTATCCGAGAAGCCTTCCCAGTCGCCGTCCTGGCGCTCTTTGCGTGCTTTCTTCGCACGATGCTTTGCATCTGCCTGAGACTTGCGCTCCTGGTATTGGGAATAAAATGAGTCCAGCTCTCGATCCAATTGGTCCTCTTCCCGGTCACTCTCCTCTGCCTCGTCGCTACTGGCTTGATTCGAATGCTCTTGGATTTGCACAGAAATAGCCATTTTGCCCCTTGCGATCCTCTCAATGGCGCCCGCGCGATCCGCCGCAGCCAACGCAAACATTGAATCTTCGCCATTTGGTCCGGCTTGTTCAAGCCCTATTTCTGTGGGCGGTAGCATGTGCAACTGCATTCGCGTAATCTCTCGTTGCTTCCTCTCATTTTCTCTTCGCCTATCCCGCTTTCTGCGACCGCTTTCTTTTTCGTCAATCCTCTGTATTTCTTCTTGTATCTTGAGCTCTTCATCCATGGGGGTAATATCCGTAACCTCCCTGCCCGCACTTCCTTCGACACCGCCCTTCTTGGTTTTGAAGCCGAATGTCTCACGGGCCCTCAATCGCCACCTTAGTAGCAGGCGGAACTCCTTTCGGCCCAACACTTTCAGATCAGCACAGCAGTCCTTTATTTCACGTGTGGTTTCCGGCAATTTGTCGAGTGTGGCCAAAGCGACATCACCGTTGGAGGGTTGCGAGAAAGACAATCTGTTCAAAGTACCGAGCATCGCAATGGGGTCTGTCGTATGGATGAACTCGCTGGCTGGGCTTTCTTTAAATTGGGTGTGATCTCCTTCTTCGTATCCTTGCCGCTTGCGCTTCTTCTTCTCCGGATTAAAGACTTTAGCCTCGTTATTTGGGGCGGGGTCCGAGAGTTCTGCAAAGACTGCTCGAGGATCCAACAATCTCGGGTCAATACGCTTGGGCGCTTTAAAGCCTCGACACACGACAAATATCTCGGCAGAGACATTCCTCGACGACGGCGGCTTTGTTGCCTCCACTTTTGCGAACAATTGATTGCAAACCCAGAGCAGCGCATTATAATCCTTCGACCGGAACACCTTCGTAACGAATGTGCCTCCTTCGATGAGAAATTCGGTAGCTAACTTAAGCGCTTGAAGTGCAAGCTCTGCCTGTGAAAATGCATCTTGCACCCACGCAATCCCAACATTGGGCGCCCCGTCATGCAGAACGGTATCTGCCTTCCAGGTTTTCAGATGCTGCCGTATCGTAGCTCTACACTTGTCCGCTGTGATATCACTTTGAAATGTAATCGCTCGGGGAATCGGCTTCATGGGGGAAAGGTCAACGCCTACGATCAGGCTGTTTGCGGGCATAGTCTCTGCAGCGACCTGACACCATGACTGCTGGAATTAGCCAAGTAGAAAAGGAGGACTCATAACTCTACTTACACCGGGTGCTGCGCAGAGGTCCAGAAGCACTTTACTCTTCTCAAGGAAGCCATATCTCCGATTCAACTGGATGAGCTTGAAGGCCGCTCTAGCTCTGTATCCCTTTTCTTTCGCAAGTTTGTACCATTTGTCGAGCCGCCCTCGACCGGTCTTTTTAGCAAAACCCATGATATGTACCGCACTAGCCTGTCAACGGTGGAAGAATGATCCCTTGGGAGAGGAACCGCGAAATCTCTGTGTGTCGAGAGCCTCGGCCCTAAAATTACTAGCGTGTTGAGTTTAGCCGAACCACGGCAGTGCCTGGCCTCGGATGCGCAATGACGATCCCGCTATTGACCTACTCCAATCACGACACAGAGTACTATAACGACATAACATGCTGTCTACCAGGACGTTAGGTCGCAAAGGCACGCGTTACGGCATACTGCAATAATCTAAAGATCCTATGGGACCGCGGAAGAAACCAAGGCCAAACCCCAAGGCAGAAGTCGGATCGCAATCCACAACCCCGAACGACAGACCAGACAGTGGACCTCAGCAAGCGCCAGATGGGCTTAAAGGGCTAGAGGCATCGAATGCAAAAGATGTCGACACATGCGAATCCCCTAGCCAATTCAAAACCCCCAGCGCAGTGAGCGGCTATCTTATTACCTGCCGGTCTATCACACAGACTGACGGTCATAGTCCGACACGAGAAAGACTTGGTATGGTGGAACATGGCCGCGGACACCAAAAGCGATCCCGGTGACCCAGGTTGCTAAAGAAAGCATCTCAGCTGCTGGTGCTGCAGCCTCTGAGATCATCTCTTCAGCCCAAACGCGTGTGTCACCCCGTCGGGCAGTCCCATCTCGGAATCCATCGTTGTGCCTATCGAAGGGTATGGGGGGCTCTAGTAGATCGCTGCCACTTGCCGCCACAACAACGAAATTGCATATTACTTCCAATTCCTCTGACAATGCTGGTGGTAAACGCAACAATGCCCGAGAAGCAATCTCTGTGGGCAACGCACCAGACGCTGGTGCAAAGTCTGAGAGCATCAAGGATTCGGAAACGGCTCCATCAGACGAGAATTGTAATAGGAAAGAGAAGATGCGATCGAACTCCTCTAGTGCCGAACTTCTTGATGCAGAAGACAGAAAACAACTGTTCGCAGAGGGCAAAGAAGCATCGCTTGGATGGATGGGATGGTTTGCGAGATCTGCGAACAACCAGGAGCAAGTAAGTTGTTAGTTTGAACATTTTTGCTCCCAGTCGGGCGGAGTAGGAGTTTTGAGATACATCCAAGCATCGTCCTCTCAAAAGATATACCTCTTTAGCTGAAATCATTGACGCGAAGATGGTGTCCTGACATCGAAATCTTACAGATAATCCAGCAACCAGTTACACAGCTTAAGAAGTCGCCAGCAGATCAGCCTCATGCGATTCATGGATCTTCTGATAGGAATCCTGCCGACGATTCTGCTGCCAGTAAAGAGCCCAGTACAGATGACAATTCACTGATGAAAAACACAATCAAAAAGGAGCGACGCAATTCAGCTCCAGACCCAGTTTCCCCTGATATCGATGGCGACCCAGCACATAGGTCTTGGTTTGGGCTGTGGAATTACGCTGCACCACCTGCGCAACTTGAGAGGCTCAGAACGGATAATACGTCCGAAGATTCACAGAAGCGACATGAGATAGCGCAGTCAACCAACGCTGGCTCGAATAAAACTGGCGTGTTTACCGCAACCACATCTGAAGCGCCAAAACAACCGACCGAGGCCAGCAGATCGTACGGCTGGGCTTTTTGGACACGAGAACCTACCGATTCCAATTCTAGTGGAAAAGCCAGGAGAGCGAGTGTTGGCGAGCTAGCTCTGGCGGGATCACCATCGCAGTCAAAACCTGAAATCGCAGAGATTGACGAAACGGTTTTTCCAAGCAAACCTGGGGACCAAAGAAGACCTCTCCCAACGGACATTAATGGTATCGTAACAACAGTGGGCGACCATAGAAGTCATGGAAACCGATCCACTAAGCCAGGGGCGGCTGCAGTTTCTACAAACATGGGCAAGATCGAAGCGCCGCTAGTGAAGTTCAAACAGAGCGCTGGCAATCTACTACTTCCACCACTGGGGCATACTTACCGTACGGTCGAGAAAGCTGGTTTGCTGCAGCAACTAGGCCGACTTCTACAGTACAGAAAGCCCTCGTCAAATACGAGACATGTTTACCTTCAGGACCCGCCTAGGATAAAGAGAGCTCTGGCTATTGTAAGCAGAATATACACTTCCACGAAGATTGACGTTACTGACATAGGTTCCGAGGGTGTACACGGTTACTTTCCCGCCCCACTGATACGATCAGTACTGGGTCAACCTACGGGAACATCAATTCGATTTGCCAACGGAGCCGCCAACGCTATACACCAGTGGACTGCCCGACAAGGGTACTCTTGCAATATCGAGAAGGTGGCTTTGGAAGGCGAAGGCAAAATTGCGGAGAGACTGGAACTTCTCTGGAATCTACTACTTAATTGGCTTGAAGATATCCGAAAAGCTGACTTCGTCGTGGTTGCATGCCACAGTCAAGGGGTGCCTGTCGCAATCATGCTGATCTCTAAGCTCATCTCATTTGGATGTCTCAACGGAGCTCGTGTCGGTGTGTGCGCGATGGCTGGTGTAAATCTTGGTCCATTCGGAGACTACAAATCTCGCTGGATTAGTGGATCGGCTGGAGAGTTGTTTGATTTTGGTGAACCAGATAGTCAGGTTTCGAAGGATTACGAAGCAGCACTTGACGTCGTTCTGAAATTTGGAGTTCGGATTACGTACGTTGGTAGTATTGATGATCAATTAGTGTCGCTTGAGGTAAGTTCCGCACGGAATTCCTTGTTATGTTTTTACGTTCTTGAGCTGACTCGGATTCGTCGCCAGTCCTCAACTTTCGGCACCGTCAGTCATCCTTACATATACAGAGCTGTGTTCATTGATGGCAGAGTTCATGCCCCCGATTTGTGCGTCATTTCGGAGAAGCTGAATATAGTCGTGTTTACTGATAACGCCTAGTTTATCGCACCTCGTGGGTTTCGCTCTAAAACTACGCAACCTTGGACTCACGGACCATGGCTTGATTCGAGAGCTGAGTACACCACTCGCAGGTAGCTTGTATGGCGGGGAGGGTCATTCTCGGATTTATGATGACGACATGGTATACCGGTAGGAATTACCACCCTCTTTCGCCCAGTGATCTATGCTGATCTATCACGTAACTCTAGACTCGCCGTTCAGTACGCGCTGGAAACCACGTCAATCGACGATATGTCTCCCCAATTTTCTAGGGATGGACCAGCCAATACTCAAAATCCCTACATACTGCCATTCGCAATGCGTGGCTTGCTAGAGGAAGACTACGTCAGAACCGAGCTGCAGAACGAGACCACGGAGCTTCTCAAGCAATTCGACGACTGGAAACCTGCAAGTAAAGTATTGAAGGATGTCAAGTTCAGGCTTGAAGGAGTGAGGTCAAAATTATGAGCTTGTGGGGAAGTCTTGGAGTTAGCTGTCACTAGTCGCATGCCATAGAGAGCATTTGTTGGTAGAATTAGAATATGGAAGCCACAGCGATGGCCAGAATCAGTATACTAGAGTGCTGTCATATCTTCCAATCGTCACGACTGGCCACTTGATAAAAGTGATGCGACCGGTGCCGTTGTCCACGTACCTTACTCGACCTCGGTCCAGCCATCTTCCGTTCTTCGGGCTCAAAGTATCCAAAGATTGTTATTGACGCCTCCTCGGTAAACCATGTACTCCGGCGATTGTCATGGGGCCTTTTGATCTACTCCGCAAAAAAGGCACCAAACCTATCCAGGCGCAACCACTGAAAATAAGGAAACAAATTACTGTTACTCAGGCTCCAAGCCTTGCCAAGTCATCTGACTTTGAATCCTCGTCCGTCCATCGGCAAGGGTCGCCCGTTCCTGGGACTGCAAAAGATCGACTCCCCGTCAAACCGCTGTCACAAGCGCGCAGGTCGAAGAAACGGCCATCTCCCGCACAGCTACGACTCGAGTCGGATAGCGACGATGACAGCGACAGAGAAGAGGATAGCGAACTGAGGAAGAAGATCAAGCTCAGTGCCGAGCCCGAGGTAGACACCAAACGTCAAATCCGGAGCCGAAAGGCATTTGTCGCAGACGAGGATGGTCGCTTTTTGATGGTTCATGCTGCCGATATAGCTTCGTTGAACACGTCTACAAAGTACAAAGCAGCATTCTCACAATCCCCATCTACGACCGTGGCTTTACAATATCCTTCTGCTTCACAGACTGAAACGTAGATCACCCATTCCTATAACAGCAAGGGCTCTGCTGACGGTCTCAGGTACGATCTGGTAAGCCCAATCCACTACGACGATTTCAGCCCTCTGGAAGAGATCAGAGAGGTCATCATGCTGGTGACCGACCAGTATTTGCCCTCGACTGAGCAGCAACTACTAATGGACGAGGGCAATGGCTTACTCCGCAGGCTGAAGCTGGCAACTACCAAAAGTGTTGGCGACGACTACGCAGGGCTAATAAGGGAGTGGAATGACCTGGTCACCCGACTTCGAACAGAAGATCGTCTTGCACGAATCATAGACTACTGGAAAGGTGTCGATCTGAAGCTGGTTGAGCGTATCCTAACCCAGACATACGCTCGAACGGTGTCACCACGCATTAATTCTTTGCGTCAATATGAAAACGGAACCGACAACGTCTATGGCGAACTACTGCCAAAGTTTATCTCCACTATCTTGAAAAAGGACACTAGAATGACTTCCGATCAAGTGTTCGTGGACTTGGGCTCGGGTGTCGGCAATGTCGTCTTGCAGGCAGCCCTGCAGATAGGGTGTGAAAGCTGGGGGTGCGAGATGATGGAGAACGCATGCGATCTCGCCGCCCTGCAACAAACGGAATTCAACGCGCGGTGCCGATTGTGGGGCCTGGCCGTCGGTGATATACATCTGGAACGAGGTGACTTCTTGGACAATCAAGAGCTTGGCAAAGTTCTCAAGCGGGCCGATGTTATACTCGTCAACAACCAGGCTTTCACCCCCGAGCTCAACGAAGCGTTGACAAGTCTTTTCCTTGATGCCAAGGAAGGCTGCCAGATCGTTTCCCTGAAATCGTTCGTTCCGAGTGGACCAAAAATAACGTCCAGGAATCTCTATCGAGCTTGTAACGTTCTTGATGTACGCGAGAGAAGATACTACTCTTCTTGTGTCAGCTGGACTGACACGCCTGGAACCTACTACGTCTCCGTGAAGGACAGTTCTAGGGTCGAGGCTTTTGCTAGCGAGCATGCGTAGAGGAGAAGTGGTCTTGGCACATCGCATTTGATGCGCGGTTCCATTCGCAACCGGTCGGTACGTGTCATTTTCTCTCTCATGGGCGCTTGTGCGGGCATTTCACAGCGCAGGTGGTCGAAAACTTGCAATTGTTTAAATACCCAGCTTTATTGCATTACCTATACGTCGGTCAGCAAATTAGCGGAAGGCATAGGCATAGCATGCGTGCCTTGAAGCTCTATTCAAGAAAACTTGGAAGCCTTATTCATTGCTTCTGCTTCTTCACCCTTACGTGCCATCCAACGATCTACCAACTCCTTATTCTCTCCTTTCAGAGTTCGAGATTGCTCTTCAGCCATATTGAGCTGTAGCGTCAAGGAAATATTCTCATCATGAACCTCCTATGGGCGCATGAGCTCTCCAACGTGATTGATTAACAAAAAACTAGGCGGCGGCGCACCTCTAGAAGCTTGGCTTTGCCTTTCAGCTCCTCGTCCTGGTCTCTCATTCTGGTCGTCCATAAGTTCTTTTCAACATTGAGCTCCCTAATCCGCTTGCTGTTAAGCTGGGTCTGCAGCTTGAGTTTCTGTAACTCCTCTGATACACCGTCAAGTCGTGACTGCATCATGCCTTTGCCTCGTTGAGCCTCGCTCAGATCCTGCCGAGCTCTGGCCAAAGCATCGCCGCTGGCAGGGCTTTGCGACGTTATGCTCGTGCCGCTAGTCTTGCGACTCTGAGTTGGGGTTAAGCCAGCCTCTGTAGCTAATGGCTTTTTCAGTACCGTTGCGTCAAGGGCAGCAGTGCGATCAGCTAATCTGGTGTCTGAGTCCAGTCAATATCCGGACCAAAGTATTGACTCACGACCTCGCACGAACAGGCATCGTAAAAGACGTTATTAGCCTTCTCCTCACTGTCTCGTTCTTGGAGCGCAGATAGATATTCGTCAAGCCAGGTGCTCATGACGGCGAGTAGTATCCAAAATCATCTAAAGCCACTAAGATGTAGAAACCGATGCAGCCATGTCAAAGCCGCGTCCCTGAAGGACCCTCTTCATTATGAGGGAAATATCGATAAGATCAATTTAGACACGCAAGAGTCACCGAATGTACTCTTGACCAAACCTCATGCCCAGTACATGTAGTGACAGTGGAGGTGAGCCACAAATACACCGTAAGGCAAGGAGAGCCGAGGGTGCCAAGCCATCATAGGCACTACTCATAAGCTAGTCAAAGTATAAGTGACGTATCTTTGAAGCTCCGTGCACTCAACAACGACTTTGATCCTTCATTGCATTTTCTTCCTTTCTAAGACCACCACTTTGCGCATCTGACAATACCTAATACACGGCTCAAGATCCGTGGTTTCTAGTTTCAGCGGACCGGAGAACGACGTCGTACCCACCACCAAGCTTAGATCTTGCATCAGAAAACGCGGCTGCGAACCTCGTCCGACTTGTTCCAGACTGCTGGCTCGTCTCTGGCATTAGCTGGGCACGAAGGGTCTACTAGAGAGGGCAAGCCTCCTCGTCAACATGGCGTCCCGGAAGAAGGTTCTCCTGAAGGTGGGTCTGGGTGGAACAAAGCGCAGGCGGACTTCTGGTTTTGCTTGCGTACTGATTCGTGAGAGAAAGGTCATCATACTTGGAGACAGCGGCGTCGGGAAGACCAGTCTTATGAATCAATTCGTATATGGGACCCCTCGAACCTGAGTCTTGCACAAGACTAAAAAGATCCGACAGGTCAACAAGAAATTCAGCGCCAGCTACAAGGCTACAATCGGTGCGGACTTCCTGACGAAAGAGGTTCTAGTAGACGATCGACTTGTGACGATGCAGGTGCGCATGACGGAACATCATCTCCAATGCTGCAGGCTGATCTCTTTGCTAGTTATGGGACACCGCGGGTCAAGAGCGATTCCAATCCTTGGGCGTAGCATTTTACAGAGGGGCAGACTGTTGTGTGCTTGTCTACGATGTCAACAACTCGAAAAGCTTCGACACCCTGGATAGCTGGAGGGATGAATTTCTGATTCAAGCAAGCCCTCGAGACCCTGAGAATTTCCCTTTTGTAAGCGTTTGCGGTCTACAGTCGATCTTGAAAATTGTTAACAATATTTGCGGCAGGTCGTACTTGGTAACAAGATCGACGTAGAGGAGCATAAGCGGATGATATCGTCAAAGAGAGCTATGACTTTCTGTCAATCCAAAGGCGGCATACCTTACTTCGAAACCAGCGCCAAAGAGGCCCTGAATGTAGAGCAAGCTTTCGAAGGTGAGTCATTACTTTTGGGTCGGACGAGTGATTGAAACGCTGACGGAATCGGCAGTCATTGCTCGAAATGCCTTGGCACAAGAAGAATCGGAAGAGTTCAGCGGCGACTTCGCGGACCCCATAGACATCCATTTGGACAGGGAAAGCGATGGCTGCGCTTGTTAATCTCAACCCAATGGCGAATAGTCAATATTGGTCTGCCTACGCATGCATCAGCGGGTTCTTTTATACATCGTTGGTCGCGGACCCAGCGAGCATATAGGGGATATTGTGATTGAGCGTTCGGAAGTCATCAACATGGGCGCATGGGCAGCAATGGTGGCTTCTGTACTTTGTACGATGCGCTGGCGAGCAGCATGTACAAATAACATCTATGGTTTTGATGAGCCGTTTCACTGCCTGGTGACCCTTAGAGTCATGAGGAAACTCGGCATGTAGTGGATCGTCTTCAATGGTCACATACTTTGAGAAAGAACTCAGGAACCTAAACGCCCTAGAGATAAAATCCAGGGTTACGTCTCAGGCTCTTGCAATCCAAGTAACGTAGAATAGAGTCTTTCATTCAGATCACCTTATGAAAGCTCCCGCTGTCATGTATGGGTTTCTATAGCACTTGTACCAAGATATGTGTGCGTAGTGGGAAGCTTAGATTGCATAGATCATACCTGATGAATGTGACCTCAGCACCAATTGGGAGAAGTCTCTGGCCCGATCAGGCGGAACTATCAAGAGATATCACTGATCTTGCCGAGGATCCCGCAGATATCGACTATCAATCATGAGCAATATCTCGGCTTTCAACATACAATCCGCTTGCCCTGAAGGCCAAAACTCAATACCAGCATTATGACGCCAAACTCATCGAGCGTTCCCATTGCTTCTTCAAGTCAACAAGGTCACCATCGAAGACAGGGTTCATTTCCTGGATTAAAAAGGCAAGTGTCGCTGACTCGGAAGCCATGGCTTCGGCGTACTGCACGTCATACGCTCGGTCTCGTACTTCTCCTCATCACTGTCTTCTTATGGACTGCTTCGAGCTTCTTAGCAAGTGTATGTGTATTCTGGCACAGAGTAGCCTCTACGGCCTCTAATCGAGAGTCTTAGACTATCTTCGCCGACGATACTTATTCTAAGCCCTACTTTGTGACCTACGTAAACTCTTGTCTCTTTACCTCGCTTTTACTATTTGATGTTCTCAAACGAAAGATACCTTGTCGATGGTCTATTCCAATACTGGGAAGAGGGGCTCGATCTAAGCAATACGCTCCAATTGAAGATGTGGAAGAAGAAGATCAGGTCTTCTCCAAGCCGGTTAACGGGCATACCGTAGCGGCTACCGAGAAAATGGATGTCCTTCAGACGGCCAAGTTGGGCTTCACGTTTGGGCTGCTTTGGGTAAAGACCTCTCCAGTTGCAGGGCATGCAGGCAAAATGCTAATCGACATAGTTTGCGGTATTTTTACAGATTATAAGCGACGCCTGATCCTGCATACTGACCCTGATATAGGCTAATTACTTTACTGCTGCGTGCCTTGAGTACACGACTGTAGCTAGCTCAACGATTCTGACCTCAACAAGCAGTATTATAGCCTATATTCTGCTTGTGCGTTTCCATACTGACACAGGTAGGCATCTGGACTCTGATCTTCGCAACCTTCGTGGGTGTTGAACGATTTACTTTCAAGAAACTCTTCGGGGTCCTGGCATCCTTCGCTGGCATCATCCTCACATCGAGTGTTGATATATCCGGTAGTAATGATGCTAATCGAGGAACATTCCCGCACAAGTCCTCCGCGCAGATTGCGGTGGGCGATGTTCTGGCTCTAATCAGTGCCGTAATATACGGGGTGTACGCCACGACCATGAAGAAAAAAATAGGTGATGAGTCTAAAGTCAACATGCCGCTTTTTTTCGGATTCGTAGGCTTGTTCGGCATGATCGTGCTCCTTCCTGGCTTTCCCCTACTTCACTACACTGGGGTTGAGCAATTTCAGTTACCGCCTACTAGACGTGTTATTGTAGTTATACTTGTAAGCGCTCATAAGCCAAGGCTCTCGCAAATACTGATGTAGGGCGCTAGGTCAATGCAGTCGTATCACTTGTTTCCGATGTTGCTTGGGCTTACTCTATGCTATTGATATCCCCGTTGGTCGTCACGGTTGGGTTGTCGTTGACCATACCGCTTTCGCTGGTAGGCCAGATGATTATCAACTCTCAAAGCTCGAATGCGACATACTGGATTGGGGCGGCTATCGTTTTAGTGTCATTCCTATTCATTAATTATGAAAGCACTGATGATAAAAGTATCGACGAATCCGTACGAGACCTGGACAGGCCCACCCTGGATGACTTGTAGGAGCTTGGTGCAGGGTGAAAAAAGCAAAGTCTAGTGACGATAATCACCCGAAGCAGCCTTTCTGGGGCATTTGTATCCAGCGTTTCATTCCATAGACCGCTGAGAGGATCCCGCCAGTGAAATCACCGCAGCGGAGCGTATTGGGTCAATAGAGTGCGAAAGTCTACGATTAATGTCACATGGCGGCGCAAGATAGCACACCTGCTCTGTCAACCTGCTTATCATAGCACGGCCGCCCACTGTACAATGCAGGTGGCTTCGGAGACGCTCAGATTCGTCCGTATATACCACTCAGATGACTGATGTCATCAGATCCGCGACTCGTGCTAATGGACTTGTACACTTGGGTGATTCTATGGTCAGCGGACTTTGCCTTGCCACCTGCGCGTGGGAGAAATGCGAGACCATGATGTTCTTTTCTGCGCGGTCCGGCATTAGTTTGGCACTGATGGGTAATCAGATTTAGCCATGAACGATGGCATAGTGCGCGATTTGGCCTTTATCTCCTGGCCCAATTTTCAAGCATGGTCTTGAGCTTGGGCGCCCATATGTCCTCGCCCTTGTCTACATCGTCCATCTCCAGCACATTCTGGCCAATCTCGAATTTCTCTTGGCGGGTTCGGACAAGTTCGCTCATACACCCCAGTGAGCTCACCGCTTTGCCTAGGTCATGAGCTAGAGATCGAACATAAAAGCCCGAAGTCACTGTCATGCGAAGTTTGGCAGCTGGTGGACCGTTATCAATTGGCTCTGTGTCGTCTTGTGTGGCCTTGTCGTTCCGTACTCTGGATTTGTTGAAGTCTGTCAGTTCTGCCTTCACGTCACCAGGGTTCTGGATGGCTCCTGACATTAATGGCTTGCTAACGGTTTCGTGCCTTTTCGCTGCCGGGGCGCTATCGTGCACACTTTCAGGCATTGAATCCGCGACCTCGTGCGGAGATCGCTTTCGCTTTCCAGTGCTGGTTTCACATTTTACCTCTGCTGAACTTGCTTCTGTACTTGTTCCCAGAATTTCATCGAGATGTAGTACCTTCTCAGCAACCACTCGATCTTCCTTCTCAGCCTCCTGTTCAGGCCAGCGATATTCATGACTTCCGCCAGGGAACCAGTCGGTTATCTGTATTTCTTTGACCTCGACGGGACGGTCTGCAATGTCCACCGGGACCTCCTTACCTTCCCTTGCATACTCATAGAGACGCTTACCCTGTACATGTAACGCAGAATACAGTGGTGGCTTCTGCATGATCTTGCCCCTGAACGTCTCCAGTGCCTTCTCCACCTCTTGTCGTGTGATATGGGCATAGGGCGCTTTGCTCAGAACTTTCCCAAGTGTGTCGTACGTATCGGTTGCCGCGCCAAACAGTATTGTAGCCTCATAGGTCTTTGTGCATCCCAGAAAATTCTGCAATTCCTTGGTACCCATGCCTAGACCTACGACCAGCACACCAGTAGCCATGGGATCCAGCGTTCCTCCATGGCCGATCTTGACTTGTTGCTTCCTCAAGCGCTTCGGTACTTTTTTCTGATGCCAATTCCTCTTCTTCTCTGTATCGAACCATGGAGCAAAGAATTCTGATCGATTGAAAGCTTTTGAGAGATCTCGGAGGGCTTGAGCCGAGCTGATAGATTTGGGCTTGTTGATGGCTAATGCGCGCGTCAGTACAGGAAGTATGGCATGATCACGCCCCACACGTCATCGAGTACACACCGAAGACGCCTTCAGTCTCCATCAGCTTGAAGAGGTTGACCTTAAAGGGTCCAATTGCCTTCATCGGCTGTGGGCATTAAGATACTCGGAGCACACTGGACTTGATCCGGAGGGGATATGGAAGGTTTCGGTAAGAAGCAAGATATCCGCGAGTGTTACCATTCGATGACGACTGGCTTGATGCTATACTCAATTTTTTAGACTTTCCCTGTCTCAGAGCATGAATCTGAGCACATGCAGCAGGCAGGGGTATTGTACGTAGGACGGATAGATATCTTAGCGTTGCCGTAGTTCTGCCGCCGTGACTCTATAAGAGCCTGACTTTCCAGTTCCCACCCGACGCGAATTCGCATCTTGTTAGTGCTTCAGTAATCACTACAAATGGCTGTTTCAGAAGAGGATATTTTGCACGCCAGGGACTCAAGAATTGGAGACTCCGATGAATGGCCGCTATACACCCTGCGAAAGGTGAAAGTCCTGTCGAAAGAGACTGAGGAGCCGGTGAGCTTGCTGTCAGCTCACAATGACCATCCAGTGACGGTGTTGGGAACGTTGGAGGCAGTCAACTCTGATCTCATCCATAGCAGTAAGGAGATCTCCCCAATGCCCGTAATCTTCTCTGAATAATGTGGTGTAGTCAAGGATGACAAGTACCGCTCGAGGACGCTTCGACTCGATGACATATCAAATTACGCGTTTGCGGAATATGAAGATGGGACGTATGGATTCTGGGCAGCTGGAAAGGCTGGCTGGTTTGAGCTCAAGGAACCCGCACCCGCGCACAAGAGAATATTTCAAAGGATGAATGAAGCCGCGTCCATGTTCTACTTGCTAGCCGACAAGCTACGGAGATCATACAAAACGAACTGGAAACTCTCAACGAAAGGTCTTGATCGATATGCTACCGCAATCTTCAAGGATGTAAGATGGTGTTCGACCTCTCGGTTAGGGTCCGGTGCTGATTTGGAATTGTTTTAGTACCTACTGCACAGCAAGAATTACGGCAGGCGCGTCGACATTGACGATATTCGCCAAGGTTTCCACGATCACCGGGAGTATCTGATCACTTGCATGCTTGAGGCCCAAGAAGGTCTCGATTGGCAGAAAGCGCCGATATTCAATTATTTCAAGAACAAATTCCCCGTGAGTAGCACAGCTCTTCGACGAAAGAAAATTTCTGAAACATTATTCAGGACACCGTCGCCGAGATCGAGGCAAGAATGGCACGTAACGGAGGTCGCGAAGATCCCGAAGCCGACTTTGAAGAAGACACCGAACCCACAAAGACTGCTGAAGTGTCGAGCCATCATATGCAACGGAAGAAGCGCGGGGCTAGACAGACGCAGCCTCGCACCCCAATCAAAGGCAAAGCCGAAGCCATAGAGATTTCTAGCAACTCCGACGACGAGGCTGAAGAAAGAGTTGTGAGTGCGGGAGAGAATCCGCGCAAGCGCAAGTCGATCCTTCAACCAAAAGGCAGCAAATATTCCAAGAAGGCCACCGGCCGCCGGCAGAGCTTCCGCACCACCAATGCTGAGTTTGACGTGGAAAAAGACGATGACCTGATCATGGAAGATGCATCACCGCTCGCAACAGCCGCGCCTCGTACGACCACAAGCAACCAAGCTCCCCCAAAGAAGCATTCTTCAGTCCTAGATGACTATGCTTCACACCACGAGTATCGTCCTCGCATGCGTGTGGAATCGAAACTTGTAAGCTACAAGCTTCCCTCGACTGAACCTCAGGGTCCAGGAGATATATGGACTTGTACCTTCGAAGGCTGTCGTCAGCGGGTGCATTTCGCATCGACGCCTGATGGGAAGGAGAGAATCAAAGCACACTTTGGAGAGCATGCGGAGTCTGCGCAAGCCAGGATCGACCTGGCTCTGAAGGAGTCTCGACCCTATCTGCCCGTCGAGTAAGTTGGCTAGCCCTGGGATAGATATATTTTATTGCTGATTGAAGGGGTCTAGCAATCTCGTTCGCCGCCTTCAGCAATTCACCCAGATGCCGAACGATCTGATGAAGGACCCCGTTGCCGCAGACTCGAAAGGTGGTAGTGATGGCCCTGTCAAGAAGTTCCCACAACGCATCAAGCGTTCTGGTTACTAGCCTACCTACGTGTCTGCTCGTGCTGGTCGTATCTTTTCGGGGAAGCTGTTTGCAATTTCACGGCGATATGGTGAACGGATGATGGATGATACCCATGGCATCGGGATGGATAACTTGCACAAGCAAAACCACTCAGGCTTCAGCGATCACTGGTCTTGGGGTACTGCGCTCTGGTCATCGATCAGGAAAGGCTGATGGAAACATTTGTATACATCAAATCTTAGCTCTCCTACTCTTTCCCAGCCTTTGCGGTTTTCCTTTCATCTTCTTGGTTGAGAAAGCCTTGAGGTCCCCTGTTGAGACCGCGTCACCACTCTTCGCAAATCGCTTCTTGCCCCCAAACCCGAATTTCTCATTCCGTTTCTGTCTCTTGTTTGGTGGTGCTCGACGGCCATCACGAGCCGCTCTGTCATCTCTACTGGCGTCTTCGAGCGCGACATCGAAAAGGTCCTCCTCGTTCGTCGCGCCAGTGTCTGCGCTTTTCCGTTCTGTGGTACAGCATCATTAGTCACCATAATGAAGAGTACCAAGAACGATTTTAGGAGATAACCTACTTCTCTTTAGGACTTCGATCTTCCCCAGCATCTCCCTCTTCGCCTTGTCCCGCTCCTGCAATTTTGCAACCTGCACCTGCTTCCCAAACTTCTTGAGGTCCCTCTGTTTCCTTGCATCTGCCGCTGCCTTTTTGTTCGCCGCCTCATCCGTCATCTTCTGCTTTATCTTTCCCATATGCTCATCGCTCTTAACCATCTCTGCGAAATAGTCATTCGGCCGCGAGAAGAGCACGCCTTCCTTCTTGAGAAGAACGCGAGCTTCTTTGGCGCTGTCGAGACATTGTTTGTAAAAGGCCAATTCGCGGTTGAGGTCGTCGTTGACGTCGGCAATGGCGATTGGGGCGGCGGAGACCACGATTTGGTGCTCGGAGAAGGGTGAGGGAAAGGGGGCGGAGATGGACTTATGGGCACGGAGGAGGGCGACGGTATTGTTGATGGTGAGGCGTTGGTGGGGAAGGATGTCAGCTTTCTCCTCTGAGGGGAGAGAATCGATGTCGGAGAGAGGGATGTCTTCGTCCTCTTGGTCTGAAGCGGACCCGTCGCCAAGGATGGGGTCCTTCCCGTTGGAGGTCGGCGGAGGTACTGAGGCTTCGTCTATAGCATCATGCTCACTCTCGCTGTCGCTGTCATCTATGCGCGAAGTGTCGATCTACTTTGACTTAGTATGAGAGTCCATCGCAGCGGAACATGAGCCTACAGCAATTGGCCCCGCCTCTTCGCTCTCCTCGCTTTCCCAGCCATCACTTTCACTCCCTGAGCCTTTCAATACATGATTAATCCGAGCTCCGTCTTCCCTCTCGTTTTCGGCCTCCAACTGTTGTGGCTGAGGCCTTGACTTCTTCCTCTTGTCTGCTTGTTTCTGGAACTTCTTTTGCTTTTCAAGCTTGTAGTCTCTGCCTTTATGGGCATCGAGCGCAGCTAATAATTTGCTCTTCTTCGCCATAGACCTACTCGATATGAAGACCGAGTCGTGGTAGTAGAGGATGCGGACTTGTAGTATGGGCTATGGTCCTACAAAAGATTCGGGTGCACCCTGAAATGTAAGCCCTGAGTTGTGAATATGGAGGGGTAGAACAATATGATACACAAGGTGGGGCTGTAAATTCACATGCAAATTTTCACTTCAAAAGCTGCTGTTGTGGGAACTTTCTGCCCAGAACAAGTCTTGACCCATGCTCTGAACTTCAAAGATTTCCACAATTCCTCGCTTCGCGGTTAATATTCGGCTAAAACTTCTTGATCACGCGACGACCTTAGCTTCCGTCATGGCTAGCTTAACTCCGTCGGTTTCAGTTCCGGAGCTCTGCTCAACCATTGATTCTACCTTCGTAGGACTGGACTTGAGGACCACCGATCGTGATACACCCAGCCCGAGCATTAGTAGCGAAGGCGACCCTATTTCGAAGCCTTATTTCGAATCTTTCCCGCTGTCCGAGGCCCAGAGAATCCAGCTCGAAGATCACGCTTACGACTTCGGTTCGGAGCCTGACATCGACCGCCTATCCATCAAATCTCTCACATCATCCATGTCAGTAGAAGACGGAGACCGTGTCTCTGAGGACGGGCACTTGCACACTGCCGCTGTGAGTTGAACTCACTTCGTCATTTGTTATCCTATGCAATCTACTGAACAACTCTCCGTGCCTGCTAGCCCATCAATCAAGATCCCAATGAGCTTGTCAAGGCGGTCGATGAGATGCTGGAGCTCCTTACCGTTAAGTTTAACAAGATCACCACGGAAGTCTTCGCCAAGAGTGAGTTTTCATCCACTTCTCCAGCGTCAGTACTTTGCTAACTATGGGGCTACAGTGGATGAGATGGCCCAGCGCCTAGACGAACTCGAAGCCTCCATCAAGGCTGGCTCCGAGGTTAACTCTGCGGAAGGCGGATCTTGATCTGGCATGACGGGCAATACTGGGCGTTGCAATGGGCTTAGCACGGTTGTTTTCGAGATACCCCATGGTTGCGGGTGAAGGATTACCGGGTCTAGCTATGAAGGGTACCCCATGTGATTGAAAGAGATACATGCTTGAATCAAATACATGTGCATCTGCGACTACTCTCTCGCAAATGTTGCTGAGGCCAGTTTCTGGGGTGAGCCCAGGTCCCCACGAGCACAATTGGAGATCTTGTACGTTCCAATGCGGATGACTCGACGATTAGAGACCTGTCCTTTACGCACACTTCTCACTAACGTAATCATCTCCCGGTCGACGATGAAAGGCATTGCAGGCGCGGACTTGGTAGTGATCGTCTTATTATCGAAACCATCAATGAAGGGACGAGTTGTTGAGTCCCCGACAGGGCCGTCCGGAAAACAATCTAGTCATACACATCTATCTCGAATCTGGGACTTCTTCTAGGATTTGAGTCCTACAGCTCACTCTTGTCCTCCTTCACCTCATCCTTAGCCGAGAAGCTCCGAAGGATATTTGCCCTCGAAGTCAGATCATCCAGTTTCTCTGGGGCCAAACCGCCCTTCTTCATCAAGCCTTCCAACCTGGCCAGCTCCTTTTCGGCATACTGCTGGCTGTTGCCGAGCTTCTCAAATACCTTGATATAGTACTGGGCGTACTTGTCAGCCAGGCCATTGGAGGCTTTCTTGGCCTCCTGTGATATAGAGTCGATGCTCTCGCCGCCAATGTATTTCTGGACGACGGCGTTCATAGACTCAATCACACCGGCCTTGGGTCCCAGCGTCCCGCCTGGAGCGCGAAAGGTACCCGCTTTACCATTCATGAACTCAACAAGTGCCTCCTCTGTACGTCCACCCTCATATGGTTCGGGCGCCGTGGAGCCCTTGGGAAAGAACTTGATCGTGGGATACGATTTGACGTCCTGGTCTCGCGCTGTAGCCTTCGAATTCTCAGCTTCGGCATCGACCTTCGCGATGAGAACTGTAGGTTCGGAGGCGAAATCTTGGGCTACAGTCTCCCAAGTCGGTGCTAAGCTCTTGCAGTCTGTTCATGTTAGCTACTCGAGTCTAGTCGTTTTCAATGGCTAGAACTCTTACGTCCACACCATGGTGCAGTGAAAGCAACCAAAACGTCCTTGTCCCCACCGATTTGCTCCTTGAATGACTTATCCGTCAACATCTCGACAGCACTTAGTGCTGCCTTCTTGGTCTTCAATTTGGCGCCTGTCTTGCCCTTGATGAATTCCGTCAAGCTCTCCAGATCTCTTCCGCCATTGTAGTCTTCGGGCTTGTCGCTCTTGCCATCAAACCATTTTATTGTCGGGAAACCCTGAACCCCAAATCTCTTACCTAGGTCCTTCTCCGCGTCGGCATCTACCTTAGCGATTGTAACCTTGTCCTTGGCGGAATCGAAGACCTGCGCCAGTTCCTCGTAGACAGGGGCTAATTTCTTGCAGTGGCCACACCAGGGAGCGAAAAACTCCACAAGAGCCGGCTTCCCTGACTTGAGGACAATGCTGTCGAAGTTATCCGGTATCAGATCGACGACTGAGGATGAGGCTCTGACGCCAAGAACAGCCAGAGAAAGATAAAAAAGGGAGTTAAGTCGCACCATGGTTGATAGCGTGGAGTCAAACCAGAAATGCAATTTCTCTGGGGATTCAAAGCAATGTCTGAGAAGGGTCAGGTGTCTTGGGTCATGGATGTTCTGCCTAGATCTTCCCTAGAACTGCACCTCGAAGGGTTTTTATGAATAATATGGTTGAAATGGTGTTTCTATGGAGACCGTAGAATCTTGCTTATGGAGACGTTGAGCAGGAAGATTAGCGGCGGGTCGACCCGTCGTTTGAGGCGTCAAGAAATCTTGGAAAATGGGAACTCCTGAGAGGCTGAGAAACGTAGAGCCGTACGGTGAATGAATAGGAGATGAATCGCGGTTTTCCCAGTTGTCTTGCACAGTTCCCCATCATTGATCATGTACAACTTTTGACAGCACGCTCGTTGAAGATCCTCCATCCGGCAGCACTCATATCTGCTCAGTTACGATTGGAAGATTCGGGTCCACGACATTCGATCTCCCGAAAACTCGAATCATCTGACTACTTTATGCGTAAGGACCAGCCATGGTAGTTAAGCCTTTACTGCCTTGCAGTGCAGCTATGGCAGACAGGAAAATTGCTTGAGCGCGTAAAAGTGTATATGAGAAACAAAGTCTCCTGGTCCCGGAGACACCCCTTTTCGAATGCTAACCCGTGGCGGAGACTTGAGGTATCAAAGAATTACAGTGATGATCCGGCCCTTCACCAGTAAGAAGATAGTAAAACTTGGATATACACAACACCCGCCTGGTTGAGACACTTGAAGAATGTCTTCGGCGCTTCGCTGGGCAAGCAACCTTGGACAACCATATGTACAGTCGTCTGATTAATGTGATGGTTGTTGGACGGGCGTGTACCAGTGGTCGTCGCTCCGTACAGATGTTGCCGTCTGATGCAGTGACCGTATGATTGATAAAGCATCGATCTCACACAGCCAATCGAATGACCCTATCGGCTAGCAGATAAAACAATCCTTCGTCATCGGATAACGAGGTATGTGTGATCCATGAGATTCCGATTCGTTTCTCGTGGACGAGCCGCCGCTATTCTACCATGCCCAGATCTTAAGCTATGGAAGCGACTTATTAATTTCACAGTTCTCCCCTGGCCGCACGTTCGAGTTGAAGACTTACAGTAGAATCCCAAGACCCGGTACATAGGCTCATCCCATCGTTGCTCACACCTAAGCAGCTGACGCGGTTCTCATGACCACTTAGACTGCCCACTCGGTCCCCCCGAAGGACATCCCAGACCTAACGTGGAGTCAGCATTGATGCTACTTAGTCGGGACACCCCGGCTAGATTTGACTGAGCCGAGCATGAGACAGCACTTGCCTTGCATTCGAAGTCATCATATCCAGCAAAGAGCAATCGTCCGGACACGGAGAAAGCGACCGAGGTGATGCCGCAGAGGATTTGGTCACTCTAGATGGGAGCAATCAGGTCAGCGAACCATGTTCCACAGTCTTAGCATGACACAATTGGATGGAAAGGGCGTGTCTTCCAATTGTCTTCAATTGTCGACTGACAATGGTTAAGCGTTGCGTGACGGAATTTTGATATTTAGACGGGAGAAGCGGTGCGCTCATTGCCGAAGACGCCCGTGCGGACTGAAACAATCGAAGTCGATCCATCCGCCCTTTGGACTGACAATTGCCAGCCGATGCTGATGAACAATCCTCGCTGCAGCACAATGCCTTTCAATCCCGAAGAGGGCTCATGAATTTCCCAATTCTTCGCGCAGCGCATCAACAGTCCAAAGAGCGATCGGGACTTACTGCATATGTATTGACCTCCCGGTCTGCACGGATGTCGAAAAGACGGCAACTAGCATCATCTGAGCCGGTGCTGAACGCCTGGCCATCTGGAAAGAATTGCACAGCGTTTATGTCTGACTCGTGGCCGGCAAAAGTCTGGACGGCTTTGCCCGTGCGGATATCCCACAGCTTTGCGAAAGCGTCGCAGGCCCCGGAGACGAAGACATTCTGATTTGTTGGATTGATACTGATACTCATGACATCCCCAAGGTGATCCGCAAATTCCGTGACCTTGGACCCAGTCTCAACATCCCAGAGCATGCAAGTCATGTCGCCGGAAGAAGTCAGTACTCGGCGATCGTTGATGAAGCGGCAGCAGGACAGGTAGCCGGAGTGGCCGGAAAGCTCACGGGCGACGCGCGTAGGACCTTCTCGAGTCGACAGATTGTAGACTGAACAGATGTTATCGAGACCTCCACATGCGACATAGTTCCCACTCGGGGCATATGCGCAAGTCATGACCCAGGAGGAGCGAAGTGGAATGGCGTGAACTTTGTTCGTGGTGTAGGCATCCCATATGATCAATTTCCCATCTTGCGACGCTGAAACCAGATGCCGGCGATCGGTCGACCAGTGCATTGCGTATATTTTTGCAAGATGGCCTTTCAGGACTTTCCGAGACTTCATTCCAATCCTGGGTAAGGCATCGGTATTACTCTGCGCGACCTGCCGTACTGTGAAGGCTACAGTCAGCCGCACCGCAGCCGAGGTGTAATAAAGCTCCAGGGCTTCGAAGAAGTGCGACTGAAGCCATGAAGATAAGCGCTACTCACAAGATGTGTACTTACATGATGTGTCGGCCAGTTCGTCCTTCTTGCGCTTGATCTTATCCTTGAGACCTTCTGCGTCGCGTCGAGCGGCGGCGATCTTGGCTTGCATCTGCTCCCCAGACATCTCGGACGACATTCTTGAGCTCCTCTGCTCAGAGATGTAGGGATATCGACCGACACCAAGCCAGGCACAGGCTTCCTCTTCGGATGGCTGTGGAGGTTCTCTCCGAGGGCGAGCGACCGGAGAATAGGAGAGCCTTGCCCGGCAAGTGCAGGACCAGGGTGCTAGGTCGTGGAAAACACTGGCTGACTTCGCAATGAGCGTGTCAATTGAAGAGATTGCACTGCGAGTGGCTGGAGGATGATTGACTTGACGATGAGCTTGGAACGACGACGGAAGGATCTGGTCTCGAACGCTGTGGGTGGAGTTCAGTTGAGAAGGTGAAATCGCGCTAAATGATCTGCGCTTAGCTCCACAAGGCGAGTTTGACCGGGCCCCGAGGTTCAAGAAAAGGCTGACAGTCTGATACTCAGAGGCTGCCTGCAAGGCTTTCACACTCCATGGCGGTTCGCTACAATTCAATTGATGTCGCCTTTGACCGTGTTCAAGATACAAGGATGACCCGTTGCTCGCGAATCTTCGCAATGAGAGGTTTCTGATGCGACCCAAGCGGATATAGTCGACTGGCACACTGTGAGGGGCGCTTCAAGCATCAAGCAATTAAACACCTCCCTTAATATCTATAAAGGCGCAGTTCCGTCTATCGAGACAGAGGCCCACGATGATCTCTACACCACCGCAATTGCGCCGGTCGAGGTACTGCTAGTCTTGCCCGGCTTCAGAAAAGCTCATCGTCCTGGCGCAGCCATCTGGCAGGCATACAGCTACGAATACATCCAACGATCTCGATAAATCTAGGAACTACGAAAATAATGCAACTCCCTGACATCCATGGATTTTGCGGGCTATCTCATACGCTGGCGGGGAAAGTCGCACCATTTGTTGGCACTTCAGAAAAACGTATTGCATGGACGAAGTTATGCCGATGGATCGATAGATCAAAGGTGGCCATAGCTGAAAACCGTTACTCGATGCATACACAGAATACAAAGATCCTAAAGAAGATGTTACAAGAGGCGTGAGCAAACGGCCATCTAGTTTATTCCTGAATATCGCTCCCTGCCAGCGCATTGAATAGGTTTCAGAAGAACATGACGGTAGACTTCAGTCTTTTCATGATCTTCGCTTCCCTTCTCTACGCGCATCGAGGAGCTCAAGATTCTCAGTCGCACACGTCGCATTGCGAAGAAGCATAAGACCTGATTCTATAACTTTGACACTGACAGAGTCGTCAGGTTAATGACCGACTCATTCCTGACGTTGACGTTGTTTTGTGTCTCGCCTGTACGTTCCCGCAGTGCCATTTCTGTCACTCTCTTCGTGCAATCAAGCTCTTCCTCCATGTCACATCAAGTTTTTTGAACGTAGTTGCCTGCTTTAGCATCTTAGTACCCGTCCACAACTCTGGATGCCTACAATTTCCGGCTCGCACGTCTGCCCGAATGCCCAGCAAGCCAGTTGAGCTGCTGCTCTCTCAAGTATCATGGACGACTGACCGCTCTGCGTGACTTTGAAACAGTAACGTAAGGTACCCCAAGAGACTCCGATAAGCGGGCCCTGAGCACGGACGCCTCTCCCAGGAAGAAGAGCACTTTGTTCCCGATTAGAACGGTAAATCCTGGGACCGCAGAGGCAGGCCGCATTCTGCAGTAAATTAGGGTCTTTTCAACTGTAAGAAGCTGTTTGGCATGGAAGTTGAATGCTTCGGGTCTGGATATGTGATGAAACAGCGATACCATTATTTATACACGAGAAGTATATTGATACCTCACCAATGGAAGTATGGGACTCTGATGTCTTTATGGGGGTCGGACGCCAGCAGATGCAGTCTTGGCTTGGCACCGAGCGCTTTGACCGTCCATATAGAAGCACCGAAATTGGAACAGGCATTACGGCGATATGCGCGATCTGGATAGATCGACAGTACAGGGAGGAATCGGAAAATAGATGGCATACAATCTGCAGATTCAGTGTGCGTCGGGGACGTGATTGCGTTCCAAAGATTGAGTGGTGGTTAAGCGACCACTCCGCTGTGTCAGCTCGGTCGCAACACAACAAATCCAACTGATTTCCAATTGATTCCCCCCCAAGAAGCTCGCTCATGACTTGAGACAAGTTGATGTTTGCGAGGGTCCTGCCGTCGTTCACACAAGCCCAGCGGCCAAATCCTCCATCTTAAATGCGATTCGAGGGTCTGCGCGCTAAAGCTCTCTAAAATTGGAGGAATCTCTTGACTCCTCTCCAGACGGGTCTTTGTCTTCTGTGAGTACTGAGTAGCCAACGCTTGCCTGCCTCGGACACCCCGTCCCTATCACCCTACCTTCGTCGAACATGCCATGCACCGGCCTTGAGTGAAGTTTATCCGTCCGTGGATGCGACAGCGGGCTTGCGTGAACAGCATCGACCAGAGCGGCCAGCCCGTGTCGGACTCCCCCCTCTTCTTGTTTCGCCTTCCGCTTACCTCTTCATCATCACCAACCCACCCTCACTGCCACATGGCCGCCACCTCTCGCTGAGCGTGTCGAGTGCTCGTCGCTAAGCTGATTCATCCGAGGAAAACATCGCCCGTTCGAGCAAGTTCGAGGTTGCTACTTCCCCATCCTCGCACTTTCGCGCATCGAACGGCACCGTTTCTCTGGGCAAACCACATTCACCATATCAACTTCGCTAAGCACTCGATATCTGAGCATTGTTATCCTCGAAACAACCAGAGGCCCACCCTTGAGCATCGGTGGAGATGCGAGAAGTCAATTTCAGCATCCCCAATGTCAACAAGGCGTCGGTGGGCATTACTACCGCTCTGTACGACCGCCGCGCCCTCGATTGTACCTCTACGCTGCCCCTGATTAACTCCTTGAATCATTTGGCCTACTTGACAACCTCCTCGGCTCGAATCAGGGATATTCTCACCGTCGACGGCGGCGTGGAACGGCTGGTATGCATTCTCAAGCAAGGAAGAAGCCAGGAGATGATGGAGATGTGGAAATGGAATCTCGCCTTTCAATGTGTATTCAATATTGGGGTTCGCGGCTCGGAGAATGTAAGGACTCGGGTTGTCGAGGCTGATATGGTTCCGGTCATTGCAACCATACTCGACAATTACATCAGGGTCATCGACAAGTGTCGCGAGCGAGTCGAGGCAGACTCCAGACGGAATTCCATCCAGCTGCAGCAGCGACCAAACAGGACAGGTGCACGGCTTGCTAGAGGGCATATGGAGCGACAAACATTCCATGATCGTGAAGAAGCGTATGCTCGCCGTCAAAGACCACCGCCATCCATCGAGATTCCCCAAGCTCTCCTACAACCAGATCAGCAGCAGCTACAGCGCCACCTCGTTGCCATTCCTGGATTAATGGATACGAGTCCCACACCATTTCAATTTTCCGCAGTCTCTCCACCGGAGCGCTCGCCCTTCAATCGACATCACCAACATCACCATCATCACCATTATAGCCATCGGAGTCACGACGGAAGACATCACTCCCATGGGTCCCATGGCGGCTCGTTCTCCCCTAGCCGTCATACGGCTATGCAATCCATAGCAGGGACGCTGCCGCCGATGGAGGCTGATGGTCCAAGCATACGCCCGGTGCGCGATGTTGACCGCCTACCTTCTACGCTGCCAGCGTTGCAGAATGGCATCACCTCACAGCCCGAGTCTCCCACTACCCCTAATGCTCCAGTAATACGTCCAGTTATTCCTAGCACAAGAGAGAGGCGGCGTCCCTCGCTCCGCCAGCAGCTGTCTAATTCCGGCGACTCTGATGATGCAGCGGGGGAGGAAGCCGCGTCTGAGACTTCGGCAAACAATGAAAACTTGGATGAACCAATGATCGACATTCAGACTACGGTAGACATCCAAAGCGCTGACGAGCCGGACCCAATGCTCGATGGTGTCACTACTCCTCTAGGGCTTACAAACACGAATGCATCCGAAGGACAGGAAGCGGAGACATTCAACATCACACACAGAGCTGGAAGCGATGGCAGTATCATCAACACGAACGTCACTCCGACCCCTCCAATCATTGGTTTCCCTCCAGCTCCGCCGCCCCTGAATGTGGTGAACATGCCAAATCCAACTCTACAACAGCAGAGCATACACACGCGGTATCTGCTAGACCGGTCTGCACCGCCAGCGATCCTTGCAGCCACTCCCCGTGATGAGGATGTCTTGATGTCGCTGCAGCTCTTAGCATACGTCTCCAAATACTGCAACCTAAGGACGTACTTCCAGCAATCTCATCTTGTGCCCAAGTTAAAGATTGGCCAAAGCCTCCAAATGTTCGATGAGCATCTTGGTCGCGAACCCATGCCTATTGACGAGGATGAGCAAGAAGAGTATCTGTTACCCGACGATTTCAATATCTTCCCGCTCGTGGAGAAGTTTACAGTTCGTCATCATTCCCAAGACATGCAACATTGGGCTGGAGTAGTGATGCGCAATCTCTGCCGCAAGGACGATGACCGCGGAGGCATACGGCAATGTGCATACTACCAATGCGGTAAATGGGAGAAATATACTCGACAGTTTGCGAAGTGTCGACGCTGTCGTCGCACAAAGTACTGCAGTAAGGATTGTCAAAAGAATGCCTGGGTCTATCATCGCCACTGGTGCCAGATGGCGCAGCAGCAACCGCCACAGTAGCGGTTGATCATCCTCGTACTGGCTGTTTCCATCCACTGGTCCTGAGGTAGCTTCCATGCGTTTAGCGGCATTGGTACTTTACTGGCGTTTTGGGTTTTCTTGGATTCTTCGGTCTTGCAACGAGGATCCCCTAGTCCTATCACTTGGTGTCAATACCAAATCCTTCACGGATCTATACCACACGATTCAATTCTTGGCTCAATGTTACGGCAGACGTCTATCAGAGATGTATCATGACCTCCCTGTCCGCACTGCATCATGGATCGACCTCAGGGGCTGCTTTTCTTAGTGCCCCAAGTCTTCCTCACACGGGCAGGCTCTTCCATGCACAGCTTCCTTTGCGTTGGCGTCGTTATGCCCTCAAGGCGAACATGGTCTTCTCCTGTTCTTGAGATTTGTCACTCTAACCTTCTCAGGCGGTCCTTGGCGTCTGATTGATGATGATCGCTCTCAGCGCAAGCATCATGACCCCCAGCTTTGGGAGACTCTTCCATATCGTAGTTATGTTTCCTCATGAATAGTTTGCTCGGACCAGTGTATCTAAACCGAAGCACTCGATAACACTATTCATCTATTCTTTCCGTGTCGTTGTCTGCGCTTCGACTTCTGACGTGAATTAACGAGACTTCAGACCCTCTTTCTCGTGCGCCCGCAAGAAGTAATTCACCCTTTTCTTCACACTTATCGATATAAGATTCGACAGGATGGCAATGGGCTGATCGACCTGTGAGAAATCACATCTACAAAGGCAAACCGTCAACGCTTTTGGCTCACTTAATCAGAACACTCGAGAAGAGTGTTCGGAGAAGGCATTCAAAGTACCTCTTGCCTCGATGGAGAAGTGCACCCTGCCGCCGCATATATTACTTACCTTCGGTTCTCTAGTCTCGTGCCGGGTGCTCTTGCTTTCCCCAGCCATACGTCGCTGCTAATCTGCTATCCAGATGTTGTGCTGCAGTCAAGACCGTCCCGTCTGCCTTCTTTGTTGTGTCGTTGCGCCTGTGTGCTACAAGCTCACTGGGAATGGCCACCAACGGTGCGTCGTCCACAGGATGGCAGAAGTACGCTATGCCTGGAAGATAGCGGAGTCAGCGTTGATCGGTTCACTGGAAGCAGCACCCGTCCGTTGGTCAACACATCGGTAACGATGTCCGAGTAGTGACGGAGTTACGAAGTTATGACATACTATACCGATTATCCCGACCGCCATCAGGAAAGACAACCCTGTGCACTGTACTTTTCAACAATCCATCAGTCCAATAGCTTAGCAAATCCCCTATATTGACAAGGATAGGGGGAAAGCCGTCGTCCTCCGTACCGGGTGGGTACACTGAGGCTGGAGCCCAAACAGAATCTGGAGTCTGGATTTCCAAGCCTGGTTGTGAGGGTCGTTGAAATAGCAGCGTGAGCGAGCCTGGCGTGTGCCGTTTAGCTGACAGGTCCACCGCAGCATTGGTCATTCGCAGCGGCGAGTCTCACCGTAATCGCTATGCGCCCCCGCACGGATATCTACGGAAGCATCATAGTCGAAGGCACCCGCGGCGAGGGAAGGGTACTACCCATAATCAACGAACGGGCGTTAGCAACATCCACAGTGGGTAGGCTAACATGCAGAAGGCGTAAAATGGTGCCTGAAGGGCCTTTGGCTTGATCATGCCGAGACGAGAACCAACTTTCTCCACCCTCTTTAGCATCGATCTGGATTATGTCAGAGGCAATCTATCCTAGGTGAATTACAAGGCTGGCGAACTTTGAGGCCAAGGGCAAAGAGTCGCAGGAGATTGACGCAGAGATCGTGACAGAGGTCTGCAAAGCGGCCGATTTCCGGTTCGTGCGGTTGCAATGTTGTAGTCAGTGGTTGTTGCGCTTTGCCATTCGCGAACTCCCCAAAATTGAAAGCTCTGTCAACTGGTCAATTGCTGAGGCAGATGAGGAAAGTTTCTTTTCGGACTCTTTGCAGTCTCCTCTCTATGAGATGCTCAGCAGCCACAATGTATGTTCGGGCAAGTCGTGGTAACCTTTTGAACCCCATGTTCCAATATCTCCGAGCGCATCGAAGACCACCCTTTGTTCTACAACCTCTGGCATTAGACCGAGTCCGCTTCCGGCTTATGAGAAGCGCCTACGTTTGGACCGATATGGCACGTTGCCTTTTCTTCTTGCGGAGATGCAAAGAATTTCTTCGCCTGGCGTTCTGCATCAATGCTTGTGAAAATCAGACTAACAGGAGAGTCTGACTATGCCAAACATGCTGTCAATCTCAACGGGGGTAAAACCAGTGTAACCGTGGACGTAGACGAAACCCCACGTCACTACAGCGGCAATCATTTCATCGGCTACTTGTGGATCATGCTTGGAGATGTCGATAACAGGAACCCTAGCTTCATTGTTGTGACTCAGAGCCATTGGAGCTAAATAGTTGACAGCCAAAAGACCTTTGCGGTACTGCGTATGTCTTGTAGGATTTAGAGACAGCAGTAGCAGCTCTATCGAACGCGACAGGTGTTTCTCAGTACTGGTGGCCAGGAACAATGGTGATCGGTCCTGACATCAAAGTGAAAGACCACGTGAACTGATGTGCTTGGTGGGCATTCAGTAGAGGTTATATGCTCGCTACATGTACGGTGAATATTGACTGTCCAGTGTTCACCATCTACGGGTTTACCCGTAGCCAGATCACACGATTTTAGCGCCGCAACCGCGGCCCGTTCCACCCATCTTTGCTGTGAGTGTTCGGATGCAACTTTCCTGAGAAGTCCCTCTCAAACCACTGGCAGGAAATGAGCCTACATGGGCACACTTGCATAGAGGCCGTGGTCGCCGTCAGATACTGATTGCGGTCAATTGGCCCTCCACGTTCCTTCAAGGACATTCGTTCCAGCTACCATGGGCAGTAAGTCGTGTCACTCTATAAGCATGTGCCAGGAGCTAACGCATCTCTACCCTATAGTACAGGTATTCGAAGCATGGGTCGCCCCTAGGCTCACTCAGTCGATGCCGTTGTCGTGTCTCAGTGGCAGTATCATTGGCGTTGACGCCACCTACTATCTAGAGGTCCTGCTAGCGGCGCACAAGGAGCCCCTGTTGTCGGCCTTGGGTGGTTTCCCACTCGCGCTGGAGAACACGATTAAGAAGGAGCTGGACGATATACAATCTTCCGGACTACGGCTGCACTTTGTATTCAATGGCCTGGGGTTTGGCACCAAGGACGATCCATTCAGATATTCAGTGCAAGCGGCTGAGGCCAATGCCCGTGCGTTTGAGATTTACGAGAGTGACAATGCGCAAGCAGCCATTGAGATCTTTCGCGCTTCAGGTGAAGTCTCTAGATGTTCGTAACGCTGATGAAGATACGTCTGACTATGAGTAGGCGTTCCAATACCTGAGCAGCTGGCACCTTTTTTAAAGAAAGTTTTGCACGAACATGATGTCCCCTTCACGGTTGCGCCTTACAGTGCTTTACCGCAGGTATAAACCACTATCGAATGACTGATACTCTTGCTGACCAGCGCAAGCTTGTGTACTACGAGAAACACCCCAGCCAGTTCATTGACGCCATTTATGGCCCTTCAGAAACCTTCCTGTTTGGTATCGACAAGCTTGTCACAAGACTGGATCTAAAGTACTCGAATCGTGAAGAGAACGAGAAGGGCTATCCGGTAAAGCGAACGGTATTCGAATTGGATAAATCGTCGTTCCATTGGGTGGATCGGAAAATCTGCTTGGAAGAGCTAGGCAGGATACCAGCCGAGGTTTTTCAAGATGCATGCCTTCTGTCTGGTTCTAACTTTCTCAAATCCTTTCCTCCTTTGCACAACCCAGCTGTGTTCCCCAAAGGTCACCAGTTCCGGGATGTGGTGAATCTCATCATGGGCAACGGCCGTAGCGTGATACGGCTGTGCCAACAGCACCCGCGCGATCCCGTCCTCGAAAGCATGAATTACGTGGACAGGTACAAACGGGCCATGACGAGTATTCGACACCACCCTATTATTACCAAAGTAGGCGACGTCGAGACACTCAACAAGGAACAAGCGCCGTGGGACGTGCACGATTGCGTTGGCTACCGTCTACCAGAGGAATTGAATATGTACCTGTCGCGCGGGATGCTGCGGCCAAACTTCCTTTGGGCCCTGAATTCTGGCGAATTCCTCATCACCGCTCCTTTCGACGGTGGAGACAGCACACACTACCGAGATCTGGTGAAGGTCCATTTACGGCCGCTGAGGGAAGAGACACTCGTGCTTCTTGCGGACTCATTGAACTTTTACTACACAAGGGCACGGGAGGTGACAACAAGACTGTGGTTTGAGCCAGACAATGCAAGCAAGGTCGCTGTCAAGGACTTAGTTCCTTCAAGGCAGAACGATATTGCAGACTGGAATGTCAAAGCAGATGCTTTAGTTGAACAGCGGCGGAAGCTTGAGGTCAGATACTCGAAACAGTTCCCAGGCAGGTGTAGATACTGACGTGGTAGCAAGAAGGCCCCCGAAAATATGTTACCGGGGACATTCGCTTTCGCTATTTGCAGCTTGGCAGACAGCTCCTTCGCCGCCAGCACCGTCACTGGGAAGTCCGCGGACGAGACTAAGGTAGAAGGAGCCCCCAACCTTAGGCTATCAGTGGCTGATTGACTGCAGCTATTGAAAACACGCCACGAGGTCATATCGAATGCCGTCTGGCGCTTCCTCCAGCTCCGTAAGTATATCGACAACAAGCATCAATTGATGCACTGGGGAAAGGTGTTGCAAGCTTCGCTGTCGGTGACAGGCTCCAACAAGGATCAAGAAGAAGCCGTCTTTGTGGCAGTGGAGCTCCTGCGGTTAAAGCTGCTCAATGCGGACACGATGTTCGAGGGCTTCTCTGGGGCGCCGGTCCATGGGTCGGGTGCGATAGCTTCCTATACCGAGATGGGGCTAAGGCTTGAGCTTACAGAAGAATAGATGTCGACAAGCGCAATTGCATGCTGGTATCACGGGTCGCCTCCTTAGCTAGGCTCCACCACCAGGCGAGAGGCTATCGTGGCCCGTTGAGCAGACACATGCTTGCATACCATTCGATTGTTTCTACGTTGCACTCCAGCCTTCGGGATTCATTAGAGATCAGCCTCGGGACAATGTTTCTCAAAGGGCACGTCAACCGAGACCGCGATGACTGGATGGATTTGGCACTTAGGTATGATTTAAACGAACTCGTTGCTTGCTTCTGCGGCCTCCTCCCACTAACATGGATAGCCTTCCGCTGTATGAGGAGCACTCGTGTGCGCTCGGAGTGGTGATGATGAACTACCTTGACGAGCTCAATGGCAGGGAGGAGCCGACGGCGGAGATGAGTCGCGAGCAGCAAAAGCACCTTGCCCAAGGGTGGGTGGCAAACGGCGACTTTCTCGACAGCCTTCGAGACGCGTTACAGCTGTGGGATGCCGTACGTTCCCCATTCTATGGCCGGTCGAAGTTGATCACACCGGCTAATATGACATCACAGGTGTATGCGGGCGTCAAGACGGCCGGGGCGGAGGTGACGGACCGAAGCATGTGGGATGAGGCGGATCAATGGCTATCTCAACGGCGATGATATATTGCCATATTGGGGCACGGATTGATCCAAGGATCCGGTAGAAAAAGGAGGTGACAGCTCTGGGGTGTCGAATGCCCAAACCCACCTCTGATGGCCTTGGCAAAATAGATGGATGTATGGTGCATGGGGCATGGTGAGCAGTGCACGAGCTGGCTTGCAGCTGGAGAGGCCCTGTGGCACAATAGATGTCATCATTATCTTATTCGAATCCGAAATGCCTGCCGAGCATGGGGGCAGGAATTGCATCAACATGGCTGCATTGGTCCGACGGCAGCCGAAGTGAAAGCGACAGGGGCGTGGACAGGAGGCGCTACTGCCGTCCAACATTATTGTGTGCATCGCCCTGCGCGTGTCAGGAGAATGCTGGAGAAGGAGCAAGGCGGGCAGGGGCAATGATAGCTCAACATGGTACGAAACCTATTGCGGACAGCCACCGGTCACAGATGCCAAGTCGACCTGTCTCCTGATGGATTCGCTTCCGTAAGTCGTAACCCATCGCACTCGAGGTATTCCTAGACCGTCTGTCCATGCCGCCCTTCGCTATGCCGCCGTGCCTCCAACTTTGCTCCAGCCGAGCGCTGACACATGATTGTGTGACGGCCCAGGGTGTATCTCATTCTCTCGCATCGTGATCCGTGATCCTGACAGGAGCCTCAGATAGGCGGGAGGACAACTTGACAAGAGGGCGGGAAGTTGATTCAATTGGGTATCGACTATCGAGTTAGGGACTCAGGGTCCAGGGAGTGCTCCTAGCGCCGAGGGAGATTGCGACAAACGTGGCAGCCACGTGGGTCCAACAATATCGTCCAATGACGACGAATCCACCAGCTTGGCACCACTGGACCCGTTCGGTCTACGCAGTACGCACTGAGTGGAACCTGTCACCACTCACCATCCCGATTCCCGAGTAAGCAGGTCAAGCCTCAAGAGTCAAGGTACTTGAGGGAGTACGCGTTACGGATTCTACGGCTGACATCTTGAATCCTCCCTTGTACACATCTCCTACCGTGTCTGCCTACTTCTTTCAGCTATCCGAATGCGCTTATTGACCCTGCCTTCCTTGGCTTAGTTGCTCCTCATCCAGTGCATCCAGTGCATCAAGTTCATTTTGGAATTACTTCCTGACCACGACATCTGGCGGCACCCCTCAATCCTTCCTGCAGCCTCCGGTGCGGCCAGACAACCAATTGTCGCACCACGGCCGCTCACACCAACACAATTCCTCAATCATCGACCACCTCACTTCAAAATGTCAACGCCCGCCCAAGACGAATTCAATCGTCTCATCCACAACCAACGTACTCCATCCAACGCCCACCCCGAAGACGCCGGCTCCAGCTCCGACAACGACGGCACCACCCTCACCCCCTCCCACTCCGGCGAGCCGCACAACCTGTCACCCCCCAGAACTGGCAGAATGCCCTCAATCACATATACCCTCCCAAAAACCACCAACTTCCAAGCCAACACGGGCCCCAAAGGCGTCATCGCCGATGCCCGCTCCTTCGAAACAGCCAAGAAACGAAGTCTCCGCCAGACACTGCACGCCTTCGCCAACGGCGCCACCTTCGGTAAGAACAAGGAAAGCGCGTGTGATTACAGCCGAGAGAAGAGCCCGAGCCCTGATCTCTCGGCCGATGACGATGGTGATTTCATGCGCGAATGGCGCGCCACCCGGCTCGATGAGCTGGCCAGAATGAAGAGTCAGGTTACAACGAAGAGGAGAAGTCCGAGCAAGCGCAAGTATGGCGGATTGGTGGCCGTGGATGCGGTTGGATATCTGGATGCGGTGGAGAAAGTGTCGGCGGGTACAATTGTGGTGGTACTAATTTATGATCACGAGGTGGGTACTCAACGATTAGGCGTTCGTGGTCGATTTGCGCGACTGACTTTGGATGTAGTCGAAAGAAAGCGCCAGAGTGGAAGATGCGCTCGACCGGATTGCACACAAGCATGCCACAACACGTTTCGTGAAGCTGCATCGACTGGAAGCCGAGATGGACGAGATAGCCGTGCCGGGCATCCTGGCCTACCAGGGCGGCGAGTGCTTCGCCAACTTGGTGTCTATCATGAGCGCCATGTCGGCGGGCAAGGAGATGAACGAGGTGAATCTAGAAGGGGTGCTGCAAGAGTGAGACCTCCCCCGTGTGACAGCACAGAGGATCAGACAACTGACAGGCTCCGGCAGGCACAGGATACTGATCTAGTTCCTCGAGACATCATCTGTACATCTTTGCATGCGGCGGTGTTGGTCGGTGTTGTTACTCTTCAGCATGGTATTAGCGTTCTTCCAACAGCGGCTTTGGGAGTTATCTGGGACATGATGGGCATCAAGGCACGCATCTCCTTCGTGAACTTGGAAGATACCCATTGGCCGGGCCGGGATCACGACATACTTATTGGAAGGGATGGCGTATATTTTGGGTTTTCCTTCGAGGATTGTATTACTGATGATGGGAGACATATATCAAAGAAGATCGACATGCTTACACATAATAATAGTAATCAGCGACGGTCAAGCCAAGTATCTATGCTATCAAATCCGTGTCTGCAATAGTTGGGCATATTTCCGCCCCCCGCCCATGATTCCTCTCCCCTCGTCGGCACTGGACTCGTCGAGACTACCCAAAATCCTCAACATTTATCCATATCGCACATCAGCCGAACGCAAAATACTCACTCTCCTCTCGCACCTCCTTTCTCCATCCCCCGGCTACCACGATTCTCCGTCCACCACGCACGCATGGTACAAGCATCGTATCCCTTCAGCATCACCACACCTCCAGCCCTTCGCCTCTCTCAAACCTGCGACCTCTCCTACCCAACCCCTAATCAACCCCCCAATCATTGACTCCTTGCTCGAGCCCCCTTTTCCCCCAATTCCCGCTCATCTTTACCATCAGATCTAATTCAGTTTCCGCATTCGAGTATTCGCGTCAGGGGTTTGGATTTAGCACTACGAGCAGAGGATCATTGATGGGATGCTCGTGGAGAGCTGCGATTTTTGGTGCGTTCTTGACGCTCGCGTTGCGCCGGGTGGAGACTAGCATGTTGTGTGCAGGGGCCGAGATCAAGGGAGGGGGGGCCAAGGTGAGGGGCCAGAAGGGAGCGGGGGCTAGAGTGTTGAGTTTGGGGGCGGATCCGGAGGGGTGGGAGAATACGGGATGGAGACTGGAAGCTAAGTTGCGGTGAAGATGGATGAGTTGGGCTGGGTAAGTAAACGGGTGGAGGTCAGGGGGTCTTGCGGGAGTGGGTGCTAGCTGCTGGCAGGTGAATGATGGTGGAGGGCTGGAGTTGGTTGCAGAATCAGTTGGATTGGTTTCTGAGGAATGAATCCGTCTACTTTTGAGATCCCAGGTCACCTTGATCAGGGATGAATTGATTGAATTGTCGATGAGGGAATGCAGGCGATCTCAAAGAGTGCTATGAGCAGGTATGAGCGTGGATAGCTGCATGCATATGAGATCGTTCGGTTGATTAAGGCCTTGCTTGCTCACGACCTGAGACCCACCTATGCCATATGCTCCAGCCATACCCAGGAACGCCTCGCTTTTCCAGATCATATTAGCAGTAAGCATCTCCTACCTTTTGATAAGGCTCGTAGCTTCGTGGATGTGGTATCAGGAAAACGTATCGTTGCTGCAGGTTGGTGCAAACATCCATTGCAGATGTCAGCAGCTTTCGGACCATTGTGAAGATTGGAAGTCGATATCCGCCTCGATTAGATCCCGAAACGTCCATACTGGGACAGGCGGATCAAAGCTTCTGCTGGCAGAAGTCCCACAGCATCGTGACGAGATTGTCAGGTAAGGTGTAGAGATCCACGTGGAATTCGCCTTCTATTGCACTTATTAACCCCATCTAATCACATTTGATACGCAGTCTGATAGACTTACGCTCGACATCATTTTTGGTATACGTGTCTGGCGACTTGTGATCGTGCACCATTTCCACCACGCGTAGCAAGTCGTCCTCACCTAGCCGCTGAAGGCTGTCGGCTAGTTTCTCCATGTCAACTTGCTACTCCGATTATTAGCATTGTAGCTCCCAAGGAATAACCATACACAGATATTGACATACCCCCTTCTCAACCTTCTTCTTCTTCTTCGCGCTCTCGTCCTTCTTCTTGATACCATTTTCCATTCCTACGCCACCAGATTCGGCAAGCGCGGCCTGAAGCTGGGGTCTGGGGTTCTTCAAGGTCTGTAGCGAATCTCTTAGCAAGCTATCCTCTCGTGAGTGGAATGACTCAGGGGTAAGCTCACAATCGGATGCAGCGTCTCATAGCGCTCGTCGTTGAAGTTCAGGTCGTGATGCAGTGTATGGTCCCCGCCGCGATCGATGGCTGACAGTACAATCTTCATGTCGAACTCGCCCCATCCTTCCTGTTTGAGGAGGAACGGTGATTTGTTGATCACTATGTTTTGAATGTCGCATTAATACTCGCTCGACGAAGGCCAATTCGCACCGTAAGATGGGGCACTTGCCATGAGTTGGCTGAGGAAATGAAGGATGTAACTCGTAAGTTGCTTTGTTGAATATATTGGCTGTGACATCCTCCCCAGCCGCGTTCACAAGGAAGATCTTGATACTCCATTGGCGCATAGGGAAGCCTTCAACACCGGAGGGTTTGTCGCTGCGTAATAACAACTAAGTGTCAGCTATGCTTGACCGACAACATCTACAGACATTGCGATCAGGAGATGGAGCGGAGACTGACATAACATGTTGCTCAGTGATAAGCTTGACTTGACGAGTGACTTTGTTCTGCGAGCGCGTCAGTGTTAGCTTAACGGCTTCTGACATATTAGACTTGGTCAAGTCTTGATAGACATACATCAGGCATCTTGGCCACTCTTTGCGTATTGCGGCGACAACACAAAATGGCAGTCTGAAGCCCGGAGGAGCTTCAAAAGTGAGCGGCGCAATCGAATCTTGGATATTGAGGAGGTTGAGGATGTCTAGTGAGTTCGATTTGGATGCGGCGGGGTAGCTTTGAGCCTCAGGGTCCAATCAGCCGAGGATACTCCGTACAGTGGCGCCCCATTCAGTCTCCTCCAGTGAATTGTACTTTAGTGGTGTGATGGTGTGCAATCCCAAATCTACATGTATGCTGCGTGGGTCCTTCACTTGATCAACCTCGTAATTCATGCTGTTTTCGCCTCGAATCTTGGCTGGAAAATTGACCCCTATAATTTCGTTGATTACCCCAGACCTTCAATGAAAGCTGGGTCAGTTAAGGGTATGACGACCATGATCAGCAGATGCTCAATCAAAAGGTCCATGGGATCTAAAAGCTGTGAAGGGGTATTGACCATCTGGCATTCTTGATACTGTGTTGTTTCGTAGAAGTGCGAGCTCACAGAAGACGTTTTTATCTTTTCCAACTGGTCGTAGAGGTGGTTGGTGAAGAGAAATGCGTGCAATTAGGATGCATGAGCCTTTCGGACAAAAAAGAGTCTGCTTATCTCCAACTCCAAAAAATCAAGGAGTAATGCTGCAGACAACAACGTCTTTTGTTAGACCCATCCAGATGTCAGCACAAATTAAGACTGTGCCTGTGGCTTCAAAGATTTGCCGCAAGACAGTATGGACAAGACCAGGAACAAGGGGACCCTGGCTTCACGGACAAGTCTCATTGATCATGATCGCTTCGTGGAATGCTTGTGCTATCTATGCTGATAGAGAGAGAAAGAAGGGGTTTTGTGGATGTGTAGGTAGTTTGGGATTGAGACGATGTTTCAACAAACGCCTCGGGAGGATGAACATGCATGGCCGAAGCCTCTAGTTGCAGGAATTTGCAGCATAGGTGGGCCGCGCGTAGTGCTCGAGCGAATCTAGTCTCGCTCCCTAGAGCTTGCTATGCCCAAAGCTCGACCTATTCTTCCGCGTTCCCTGCGGTCGTTGGATTTTCTGCTGCGGCGTTATTGAACAACTTCTCGTTCTCCTGTTGAGCCGTGATGAAGGCCTTCTTGAACAGGTTGGCATCTGGGAACATGTTAGTAGCTGAATGTACAATGTTCTGTATGACAATACCTACTCTCGCTGTTGGCGAAGCGTATGGCCAGAGTCTGAGGCTCTGGCTCTCCTTCGCTTACATCCGCCGCAGCATTCCATACCCAACTTCGGTCACTGCCAACGTTCGGTGAGAGCTTCATATCCGGGACCACTGAAACTATCATCAGCACGTAATTTATGTAGCTCCCGTGCTTACAACCATACCGTAGTGATTAGCGCAGACCTTCAATGTCTTGTCCCGCCTCATGACCAGTCTTGTCTTGCCGTTGTCCTTGTGCTTGAGTAATCGCATATCACCAGTTCCACGCTCCTTCCACTCCTTACTATCACGATCGAACTTGAAGAGTTTGGCACGCATCTTGAACGTTTGCTCTTCTAGCTCCTCATTGGTTTTAGTATCAACCTTCTCTGTCAAGCGAACGACGGGCTCAAAGTGAACGTCTTCGGACTCTGGAGGTTGATCCTAGATAGTCATCAGCCACCTCAAACGAATACGTAGCAGGATAGGCGTACTTCGTCATCTTCCGCACCGGCATCTTTCTGTGCTTTTAACGAGCCGGAACGGTCTTGGTTTTTGGTATCTTCTTCCTCTTTCTTGTCTTTCTTGGCCCCACCACCAAACATGGAGAAAACATTGTCTTTGACACCCGCAGCAGCGGTAGTTGCGGTGGTAGCAACATTTGAAACAGCGGAAGTGGCCATTCCAGTGTACGTGCTCTGATCTTTGCTGGTTTGCGAACTCTCCGAGTCGAACGGTTTGGTAGAGGTGGTTTCCCCTGCAGTGAGATCCGGCTTTGTTTCTGTACCTGTAGACATAGTGGATAGCGGTAGTGGATATTTTCTGGTAAGGCTAAGTCTGTTGCCCGGGAGCAAAGATGTCGTAGGACGAAGAATGCTTGTTCGACTTCATCAAGCATTATTCACATCCATGCAATTTCACCGGCGTCTATTTTAGCCGCGGTGTGTTTATCGTGTCAGGGTGTACCCCTAATAATGGCAAGACCGGAATTCCGCCTCTCAGGTACTCTACAACAGTCTTCAACACCAATTCACAACTTAATTCTTGCCTAATAAAGGAGAAGCTCTTGTATCACAACTATTGACGAGATACAAATCTTGCATTGACTCAGTGGAAAAACCCAGCACCCTCTCCAGCCCTCGCCCCTGACCAAAGGGAGTATCTTGTGCATTGGACCATCATACGCCATGTTGTATTGCATACCGCAGCCATATACCCATTATCTCATACCTTTCTGCTTCTTCTTTGAAACCGGACGACTCTCTGCTGCCGATCTCCCTTGAACAGAACTCGCCACTTGTTGTTTCGGCGCCCCAGCGATCTTCCACCATGCTTTAAGTGTGTTCTTCTGGGTCGCCCGTAAATGACTTGCCCTGAGAGAACGAGCGGTAGTGGCGAGTCTTTTCAAGTCCAACTTAGGGGTTGATTGCGACAAGGACCTCCCAGTATGCTTCATTGCAGCCTTCGTTCGTTCAAGGTATAAGACCACCTCCTTACGGACCTCATGGTTGTACAACACCACCTGCTTCGATAATGCAGACGTGTTGTCGCTGAAGCTTTTCGATAGGTTGCGGGAAAAATCTCTGGTCTGCGCTACTACAAGGTCCGTTGTCCTCAACGTGTGATTCAAGGACGCTGATCGAATTCGTTCAATGTCTTTGCGCGCTGCATCGGCCTTTGCTACAACCTTGTGTACAAGTACCTGCAACTCTGAGCTTGTATGGGCGTAGACCGTGCTTAGTCGATTTTGCGCCAATTCTAGATCGCCACGCAGCTCCTGCGTCACGGCAAATGCCGCTCTTTTGGCTGCTCTCTTCCACCCAGCAGCCTTGAGCCAAGAATTTCCAAAATCGATTTCGAATGTCTCGTTAATCTTTGGTTTCGATGTTGTACGTACTGAAACGTTGACCAAGCCGTAAGCCTCTTCACGGGGAACTTTCAGCGCATACACTCCGTCGAAGAGCATCAAAAGTTCATGTTCCACAGCTGTCCTCTGTCGCATTATGTTGAAGAGCAGCTTTGGCGCCTTCCTATAACGCATGAACCAATGAGGCGGTCTCAGTACGATGTGACAGTCCCCAACCACATGTACCTTGAATTTAGCACTGTTGTTAGGAGTGAGGGCATGTGAGTCCAACAAAAATGAGGCCAGATCGGTGTTCGAGTTGACGGTTGATTGACCCTTCGACGGATGCGTATGTACAAGCATCGATGTCGAGACCGTTGTTGCCAGCGTACGAGGGGCTGGTGGCTTTGTGGACACGCTCGGCGGTGCCGCTGGGCCCTTGGGTTCCAGTACGCGAGTCGTTTTCATCATTCCTTCTTCATTGAATCTAGTAGAAGAATCTGCGGCGTCGATGTTTCTTGAGAGGTTGGAAGATAAAAAGGAGGGCAGCAATAGACAGAGGAATATACCGAAGAGCAGCACCATGCATTGTTTGTCCCAAGTCAGGTACGTGTTACTCTTCAGAGCTAACCATGCGGCTGACAAGAAATTGTATTTTGTCTTTTCGTAGTTGTCCTCAGAATCTGTAGATGTCTCGTATCCTGACTTCAAGAGGGCAGGATCTGGCCTAGGACTCCTTCCAGCTCGGCGACTCTTCGTAAGGCATGCCACGTTTCTGTTCAATTGACGTGCATCAAGTTCCAGGAAGGTTGCCAAATCGAGCGGCAGGCGCTTGACGACACTGCGTCTATCTTGGTTAGGAATGCTACTTTCGAGACAAAGATGCGGCGTCATGTAATCCAAGCTGATTGCATCTGCTCGATTGGTCGGCAGTTGGGTCTGAGCAACAACAAGACAAGGTATTTGGTGGCGGCTCATGAAAGATCGAGCGAAGCGATGGGTAAGCTTCGTGGCCATGCTATCAGTCTCCGACAGATAGAAGATTGCTACATCCGGAAGCTTCCAACCTCCAGGTCCTCCTGAGATAGCGAAGCGCGACTGAGATGACAACCACGTGGAGGTCACTCGCATACCGTCTGGAAGTACAAGGCAAATCGAGTCGTTACCATCCGCTTTTCTCGAGAAGCTTGCCGATATGCAATCCTGTACGCTCATTTCAAGGCCAACCGAATCGACAAGCAATACTTCAGGCGAGCAAGAACGGGCCTCACCAAAAGAAGCTATTGGGACAATATTGAATCGGGACATTGATCCTCCAGAACCAGCAATCGAGCTTTCTGACGACGTGGCTAATGCTGAGCCTAGCTTTTGCATGATGGGGTCCTTGGCCACAACATCCCCAACGAACAACAATCGTAGAGGCCCTTCAAGTTCAAGCGTTTGTCCAGTCATCGTTTGTTTGATGGTAAGGCTGAGCTGCATTGGCAAAGCATCCTTTCTCATGTTCGGCAGCACCTCGCCTATTTCCCAGGCTTCGAGGTCTCGGAGAGTGTGTGAAACCTCGACGCATGACGTAGAATTATTGCTCACACTCAAGGACTCTTCAAATCTAATGCCCCAGTCTGCTCCTTCAAGCCCTTGATTGCCTTCTTCATCTTCGGTCTTGTCGTCCGCATCATTGTCTGGGCCACTTGCAAGGGCAGATGATTGGGATTGGTGCATGATAGGCGTGTCAGGTTCAGCTCTATCACTTGATGAAGAAGACCCAGTCAGGTTTGCGGAACCCTCATCATCCGTTGTTGCTGTACTCCGATCATCGAGAAAGTCATAGGCACTGTCTCCCAGAGAGCTTGCAGCATCATCGGAGTGGTTCTCTTCAGTATTCGGGGCCATCGGAACGATCTTGGAGTGGGACACCCAGTCGCCAAGGGTGGGGATTGTAGGGAACTGTTTGACTCGAAGGTTTTCCTCCGGCAACGACTGCATCATCTGAAGTCAGCTTGAATACGCTGAAATGTCCCTCAGATATGTTTCATGATTAATATTCTGCAGGAAGGGAAGCCTTCAAGGGCTTAAGATGAGGAGATTCGGAAGGTGGCAACGTACGGTGCCTCTACCAAGCGTAGGAACCTGGGAGATGGTCAAGGCAGCCTTATGACTAACTCTCGATACCGGTGTTAAGGGGTCATGAGGGGTACAAGGGTGACGGAGAGGTTCAACACAAGCGCGATACTGTAAGGCGACACAGAGTTGGTTGTGACTATATCGCTCAGCTGAGTGACACAAGAGATTATCCTGCAACGTGAGGTAGCATGAGGGAAGGTTGAGCAGAAGGAGGGGTCATCATGAGCTGGATGCCTGAGGAGTGTACCTTATGCCCGCACTAGTCCGATAAGCCGCAGAGCTTCCTTATCGCCTCGAGCTTCCACCAACATTAAAGTAAAGTATAGTCAAGTCCTTTGATTTGTTATACGGAAATACTTCCCCATACATGTACCCAAGCGGTAGCTAAATTCATTTCGGATACCCAACGCAATCACGCATTGACGTGTAGACGATCTTTCAACCAAGGCAGGCGATAGTCAGCGATAAACGTACATGAGACAATTTTTATCGAAAGAAGTTATTGTGCTGGAGTGGCATAACAATTGCTACTTGCGTGTCCACAAGCAATGCCGTCAATGCGTAATTTCGTCGACTTGTTGGGTACATGTATTCGAGATTATTTGAAGCTGCCGCTTGGGTATGGGAGACTATTGCCGTTTGTTATAATACCATTTAGGAAGCTAGGAGGCGACTCTCCTTGAGGAACTCCAGATCCAAGATCTATGAAGATGCCAAGTATTCGGTATATCTAATATGTCCAATATCTGCAACGCCGATGGGCCACAACATCTGAGATCACACGTCCTTCGATTCAACCAACTGAATGGCGCACAGCAATTCTCCCCAGGGGTGAAAAGCACCTCTGTCGAACCCAGTGTTTGGAAAGTTGTGTGGTATATACTCATCTGTATGGACAACGCCGCCCCAATGCTGCATGATACAAGAGCTGTAGAGTGCCTTCTATAAAAGCCAGTTCTCCGAAAACAACCGTGAAAGGGTGATTCGTGGCGTAGAGACAAGCGTCATAAGCAGTAGGATCGTTCAAGGAGATGCCCACCCGCCAGCGACGTTAACCCATTCCGCCAGACAGCTTCCCAGCTTACCCTCAACATCGACAATATCCGTATCACATTTACACCTGCACCCAACGCCATTCTCCTTAATCGAATCCCATGTTTCCCAGTACTCGTCTTCCTCTTTCCGCTTTTTCTCGTCCATTGTCGTCATCTCCAGAAATGGTGGTCTTTCGAGTTGCCGACTGCCTGGCGCATTCGCTGGACAATGCTGTATGGTAGTGTGTCGGTAACCAATGTCACGGAAGTAATGGATGTCCTTAGGGGATAGGAGTGCCCCGGCGGCGAGCGAATGTATGGGTGCGTCTCCCCACTGTTACACACGTGAGCGGAAGAACCTTCGTTGCTTGAGCTTGTCTCTTACCCTTTCCATCCAGAAGCCTCCACTTCGATCCATCATGTCGAAGAAGTCATTGTACTCTTTGCTTCTGAACCAGTCCAGCCTTGCTATCTCGAAGTTACTCCAGAAGTGACACATGTTGTAGATCTCGCCGTCCATAGCCTCGGGGTCGATATCTGGAAGTCCTCCCTGACCCGCTTCTGTGCTAAGGATCTCCTCTGGCAGTGGCGGCTTGTACTTCGGATCCTCTGCTTCTAGAGAAACGGGTAATTCTGCTGGCTCTGCAAACATCTCCCACAGGCCCTTAGACGTCAGGTTGTTCATGCGCTTGTATGCAGATGCGTAGCGAAAGATATTTGGGACAGTTTCCTTCAGCTCTTTGACAGCGATTGTGAATCCGTAGGTCTTCTTTGCCCGCTCCATATGGATGAACGGATCACTTTGCAGCATTAGCAAGAGAGCCTTTGAGGAGACGGAAGTCACCGACTATGTCATATCACAGAAGTACTTGATTTCTGGCTCTACCCGCCAGTACCAATCGTACTTGAGCAGAAGCTCGTGCTTATAGAAAAAACTACGAATGTATATTAGCTTAGCTGAGGGTCGGAACCAATGAACAAACCCTGAGTAGAATCGACACATGTGGTGGTAACTCTCCATACCGCCGTACATGATTGCCTTATCTCCTTGTTCCCTGATACCTTCTCTTGCAACCTCGACATTCGCCCAGTCTGGATAACCCCACATTTCGGGATCGATTTTGCCGAACTCTACCGGAGAGCTCGTATGGTTGAGAATTGTTTCCTTAAATGTCGAGTTGAAATCGCCATCATTGAGAAACACATATGGATAGTTGAACCACCGGTTGAAATGCCTCTCCATCGATTTGATAGACTGTATGACTCCTTGCAACTCCGAATTCCTCGCCAGTACAACCAACGCTGCATTCGCTCGGGGTGCATTTGCTTGCGTCTCTGGGTCCAGACATCCTGTTACGAAAACTTTGTCATGTTCTTCGCTGATTTTCCTGCAAACAACAGGTTCAGTATGACGCTCCAGAATCGCTCCACGAAGGGTGTAAGTGAGAGCTGCTTACCGTATGGCTGGGGGAGCTCCTGCAGGTATGAAGATTGTTCCCGGCGAAGAAGGATGCACAACGATGAGTATTAATATTAGTATTATGACGATACATGGAAATAGAAGTACAAAGCCCAAAGGAATAGATATTTTTGAATTGCCCTTTAGCCGTATTCGTCGCTTGAAGAAGGCTGACCGGGAAGGGCGATAGTCTTTCTCGCGAGGTAATTCTTCGAGCGAAGGAGGCTCCGGGGCCGAGGGTAGATGTTTTATAACCCGCTGTACAAACCCCATAATCGCGGTAAGGCTAGAGGTATGAGCGTAGCAGGTGGAGACGAAGCCCCGCCTGGCTTGCCAAGTCTAGGATCCGTCCGTATTTGCTACCTCGATGGCGGCGCTCGGGTGTTGGAGGCAGTGACAGTCGGAAGGAGCGCGAGCTTGATAACGAGCGTTTGGAGGGATGCCTTGAAGAATGGGATGAGCCGCCGACTCCAAACACCACTAGCCTGGTAGTCTCCACAACCGAATCTGAAGATTACTGGCAGGCCATTGGGCCGTGGAACCGTGGTGCTGCTTGGGTATGAGCTGGTAGGGATAGGAGGCCACCTCGGTTCTGGTCGCAGGCGTCTGCAGCGATGTCGGCAACGACTCAGTCGATCCACCGGAGCGTCCTAAGAAACGAAGAATGACGAGAAGGGTGATTTGGGCAGGGTTTTTTTGTGCATGACCAGCTTCTTGGTATTATGGTTCACGAAAGGCCCATAGGATGTGGCAAGTGAAGCGCGCTATCCCTTCCAGGGACCGGCCGCCCCGAACATCCAACTCCCACCTATATATGAAGGTTTCCCACTCTTACCGCAGTCACCTTACGGCTCTCCCAAGTTGCAGTCACTGGAGAAGCTATCTCGCTGCGTGCAAACAACAACATTAGACTACGTATAAAGCGTAGATTACGAAGCGTTGCCTACGCATGGATATGAAAGCTGTGCGATGGCAATCTTCAACAACATAGGTATTTCAAAGTCCTAACAGCTGGCCTCGGGTGTGCGCCTCATCTCACCAACTCTTCTAGCCTAGGCGGACCATAGAAGGTGGACTCGAGTCTGAAGTGCTACTGTCGGTGCTTCCGTGAAAGCGTCATGTCCTTCTAACGGATGTAATTGTATCATCTCCACAATGAATTTCAATGCAAAGAATCTGAGCTATGGTACGTTTGATGATCTATTTCCTTTCTCGACATGCGAGCTGACATTGCCACAGATTTCAACCAGCCAACCTTCATCCGCAGGCTAAGGGGCGAAATTGGTGGTCAAGACTCCAGCCGCCATGAACGTGCAATAGCGAGGCCCAGAAAGCTGAAGAATTCTAGTGATGACGAGGATGACGAGCCTACATATGTGAACGAAGAGAATCGTGAGGTTATCTCCAAATCAGAATTTGAAGCACTGGCAAACCGGGAAACATCTGAGAAGACTGAGCTTGATGGTGTCGCGCTATCGCATTACCAACCCAAGGGAGACATTCAACTGCCCATTGTCTTAAAACCGGAGGGACCAGCGCCAAAAGAGCATATGGCTTCAGTTGGTGGCTCATCCAAGAGGAAGGTAGCAAAAGTGTTTGGCAACGAGGATATTGGCTTTGCTAAGCGGGCAAAGGCTGACTCTCCAGACAATAAAAACAAAACCAAGACGAGGAAAGGAAAGAAGATTAAGCTTTCATTTGACGAGGACGCTGGGAGCTGAAAGGCATGCCCTTAGAACGAGACGGTCGTCTCTGGAAGGGCGCATGGTGGCCTGGAGTACGTTTCGTTTACCTTAGGTTTCAAATATGGCAACAATATACTGTGTCTCTGAAACGATATCTGCTCAGGGTCGTCTAGATGACATTAATATCATAGAGACTTACGAATGTTGCTTTCTGGGTCGTGGTCAACTCCTAATTTGCATCAAGTACCGTCTGAACATGCGCCAAGGTGACAGATCCCCTTCCAGCGTAGGGTGAGCGCCACTTTACACTCGCGCGAGCCTGGGTGAGCCTGGGTGATGGCACACCCGCGAACGTGGGGGGGCTGCTGCCTAAAGTAACGATGATGGGGCATCCACGCCCAGCCAAAAGAATCCGCAGCTAAGGTAGCTTGCAAGGCGAGGCCATGTGAAAAAGCGGCGATGACGTAGAACACATCGAAACAACAACGTCGCTCCATTACACTCCTCTCTTTTTGCAGCGTTTAAAATTCTCCTTACTCCTCCTTTCCTGTCTCTATTTCGCAATTCGACTTTTTCCGCCCCTCAATACCGTTCCTTTGGCCCTAGTCGCCCCGGCTCGACTTCTTACCTCTCGGTTTGTACTTGCTTGTACTTGCCGTACTTGGTCACCCTCCCTCGTATCTCAGTTGACACCGAGAATCCGCCGAGGGGCTGCGACGATCGTTCCTTCGGCGCCAATGTACGCTCGTTCCCTGCTCGCCCACTTAGCTCGTTCCTTTGCGTTGGCCTCACTGCCTTCGATCCCCGAACTACGCGACCTTCCCCCGTTCAACCCTTCCTCAGCGCTCCTGGGGTTCTCTCAGTCGGCCCTCCCCACATCTCTGGGAATGACGCTGCAATTGCCCTACCAGCTTGTATTCACAGGCGGCCAGTTATAACCATAGCGACCTGAAAGGCCTCAGCAACGAGAAGGGTCGCATTGCGATGGACTCGGCCCAAGGCTCCTTCGGGTGGACAATAGGACAAAAGGATGAGTACGCCTCACAATATGGCAGATTTCAACGAGCAGAAGGGCGGTAAGCAGCTCTGAAGCTCGGAGCAGAGGCGATAGCTAAGGTAAGTGTGATCCGCAATCCTAGAGAACAAATTTGACAGTCCCAGGTAACCCATTAGTGATTGAGGACAATTACCATGATGGACCATCAAGACCTAATCTGGAAAGGGGCAAATCCTCTTCCTATAAGAGCAATGAGGATACACCCAGCAGCCAAGTCAACCCGATCGATCCAGCCAATCCAATCGGCCCAGTCGGCCCAATCGACAACCGGGTACTGCAGCCGTTTTCCGGAGCTTTAGATCTCGAGCACTACTTTCAGGTTGTGGCGAATGACGAAGGTGAGAGTGAAAGTCCTCGTGACACCAGGATACATTTAAATAGCTGATCGCGATGCAGATTCAGCCAAGGATGGCGTGGGTGAGGATGAAGCTGAAATCGAGCTCGAGATACATGACACCTCGGCCGAGTCTACCGACATACATGTCTGGTGAGCCAGATGCGACCGCAACCATGCACGGCAGACACGGTCCGACCAAACGTAAGGCAGGCAGTGGCGGCTCTCATGGTCAAGGTGAGCGCAACCTTACGTCGTGGATAATACGCCTGACTATCGCAGGGGACACAATCATACTTTATGGCGCCGAAAAATACGACAGCGACAAAGTCAAAAATAGCTCTCAAGTCCAAGAAGGCCGCGACATCCGAGGTAAGCGCAATCTTCGAATACGCAGTCTAGTGCTAATGGTCGCAGATCCGTCCACTGTCGAGAGTGACAAAGAAGGGGTGCAACTTTCGATGAAGCGGCGCAGATTCTCGCACTCGCGAATGCTGCAAAGACCGCAACAACAAATCCAAAATCTATGGTGGTAAGACCTACCGATCCTCGATCGAGCGAGGCTGCGTCTGACAATCCACAGAAAGCCATCCTGCAATTGCAGACAGCACCAGCGAATCTTAGACAGATGACCCTTCAGAAGCATCTAATAAAACCGACATCACCGCTGATATCGCGGAGCCTGACATTGACAACACGATATCTAAGGTCAACATCGACGGCCGAAAGACCACGAAGCGAGCCTCAACTCGAATTGACCGCGACAGCCACCCTCTCTACGTCCACTCTGGAAATGACAGCCTTGAAGATGAAGCCGACAGCTACGATGAAGCATCACCTGCAAAGCGTACGAAGACTAAACGGTCCTATAGAGCCACAGTTTGAGGTGGGGACGAATGGGAAGCTAAGGACATTGTGGGTCAGAGATCTATAGGGACCGGAAATAGGAAGCTACTCAACCAATATCGGGTCCGGTGGGAAGATAGTTGGGTGGATGCGAAGGACGCTGGTGCGCTCAAGCTGATACGGCGCTTCGAGGCAGCGCAACAACCAAAGCCAAATCGTCAACCACAAGTAAAGCGCGCTGTTGGGCGAGAGCAAGGGCGGGGCCGGCCACCCAAGGTTAAGGGTTAGATGACAGTTGTGATGGCCGGGGTTTGCAAGGGGCTGGTTGAACACGTTGAGCGCTGTTTTATCTACTCTTTCACATCTTCGCTTCTTCTGATTATCGCTTCCTCCGCCATTTACTTTGCCGCCCTTTGATTTCTCTGCCCTTCACAGCTTGTGTGTTCTGCTAGCTGCACCGGCGGTATTCTCAACAGGCATAACCCGTGTTTGTTTGCCGAATTACTGCCTTGCGACTTGGCTTTGCAGTCTCCTATCAAAGGAGCTTAACCTGTCATCCTCGGTCTAGAGATCGCACAACATAGCTCTCTTTTCATCTAGCGGACTGCACTCCCTGCACTCCCAGTTCTCCCTGCGAGAAGCAATTCCATGGACCGTGGGCCTTTGCATCCGAAGGCAACATCAAAGCGAAAGCCGTCAAATTAGACGACATGGCGTATGGAACACTAAAAAGTCCCGATTAATTACTGCTACCACGAACATCTCGACCAGGGCGCTGGCATGCATGTGCAAGGGGAAGAGGACTTGACGACAACGGCAGACAAGCTCGATGCATGGCTCGATTTCCTTGTAGCTGCAAACCGACAGGTGATTGCCGGCATCCCGTTTCTCTGTTCGACCCGATAATGTCAAGCAAGTGGAGAGGAGGGATGGAGTGCCGTCTGAGGAGGCGAAGATGCAATCTGATTACGATGAATTTCGTCCCCGGCTGCTGGAGGAATACCGCCTTTCTGTCGACTTGAGTGGTGAGCCGCGGCCTGCAACGTGCGTATTACGTCAACGGCCAGAAATTCCGGCAGCAAATCCAGAGTTTCGGGATAGATTAAGCTCACTTGGCATACCCGAATAGGCATAGTCGCCCAAATAAGCTGTATTCTTTAGTGACGTTATCGGAGTACTTGGTGGGCAGGGTATCAAATATCAATGCTTTTAGCGTGCAGGGACCAGCAATGCTAGTAAGTTGATTGCTACGATGCATCAACGCTGCGAGGACGTTTTCAAGGCCAATAGAAACCATATTAAGTGGTGAATTCATCTCCAGAGCTGCCATAGCAACTTTAGTGGCGCCGTGTGACAAAGTAGATTGAAATAAGCATTACTGCGCCCTTAATCTCCCCCCTGGTATGCAGGGCTCTGATATTGCGCTTGTTGGATAGCCAAGCAGAATCATGAGGCTACTTCACAAAAGAAGCTCTGCAAGGATATCCATCCGCTGGGTGGGCACTCCCCAGAAGGATTTGGTACGCTCTTTCCCCCCTAACCTCCTTGAATCCCGCCTGAGGATGCAATCGGTCCCATTCCGCGAACGCGCCCTCGATTTGGAGATCCCGGAGCGTCATGACCAGTATCATTTTCATTTCCATCATTGCTAGCTCCTGGCCGATACACGTACGAGGGCCAAACTCAAAGGGCCGCCACGCGTTTTTGACAGGGTGCAGAGGGTCACCCTCCTGCACCAACCAACGCTTCGGTAGGAATTCGTCGGGCTGGGGCCAGTAGAGAGGGTTGCGCTGAAGGCCGTGATGGTTGCCCCAGACGAGACAACGCTCCGTCGGAAACTCTTGGCCCGAGGGGGAAGTTATGGTGAAACCGGAAATACCTTGACGGGTGGTCGTGACAACGGGGAATAGGCGAAGGGTCTCCTTGATTACGGCAATGGTAAAGGGCAGATTGTTGAGGATATGAGGGTCTTTCATAATCGTTGCCTCTGCTGTTTCGGGGTCTGTTCCAAACACATCGTCATGTTCGGTGCGTATCTTGGCCAGTGCTGCTGGGCTCTTCCACAGGTTATGGTACAGGTAACAGAGGGTAGAGGCCGTGGTGTCATGTCCTGCAAAGACGAACAATTTTAATTGGCTGATAGCGAAATCGCGGAATGTTGCATCCATCTTCAGAGGCCCTTCCGTGGAACTGTTGGCATTATCTTCATAGTAAGTCTTGAGAGCCAGATCGATAACTGTCCTACCCAAGCTGACCACTTGGTTGGACGCGTATCGAGCCTCTAGTTTGGGAATTATCCAGCGATTCATTCTGTACGCATTCCAACGCCTGACGAGAGGGGCAATTGGATTGAGGAAAGCCAGCGGGCTGAGTTCAATTCCAAATGAACACCAAGGAATCTGCTCTCGCAGTGCTGCCGTCATATCGCAATAGGAGGTCTGACTATTGAAACGAACGTCCATTGCTGCTCGTCCGATAACATCAATTGCAACACCGAGAGCATGATCCTCGAGCTTGAAAAGATCACCCTCCTTCGCATGCTTTCTGAGAATGGCACGGAAGATTTTGACCTCCTCCATTACACTGTCGGCAAGTGTGGTTATGTGACTCGAACTGAAGCCAGGATTGAATATGCGTCTCCATCTTTTCCACATCTCGCCCTCCATGGAAACCAAATCGAACTCGCCTGTCAGCGGCTCCAGGAAGCGGCGCATCCCGATGTGCTTCTGGAGATAGCGATCCTGACAGTACTGCGCTATCATATCTGGTGAGATGACAACCAATACCGGAGGACCAAACGGCCATGTGTCAAGATAAAAGGCCGGTCCAAGTTCTGGGTATGCTCTGTTAATCTGATCGGCCAGATAGTGACCGTGCGCATCTTTAGGAAGTCCGCCCAAGAATCGGGCACTGAGCGCAACATGACCGAAAATTGGATGATGAGGTGGCATAGGCTGTGTTTAGAATTTATTGATTAGCATCTTACTCCCATTCACGAGGATGTCGACTCACAAGGCCTTGCGCTTGAAGATTTCGAAAGAACATGCGAGCATTGTAGAGCTTGACAAGGAAAACGCTCGCAGCTACGCCAACGATACCAAACAGTAGTTGTAATGAAATTGGGTACATCGGAGCCATTGCAAAAGCACCACGCCGTGTCCGCTCAGCTGATTGCAAGATACACGCAGAACCGGAAAGAAACAGTCAATTCATCGGACGTGGACAGGAGAAGTCGAAGAAGGCTGTCCATGTGCAATCACACTTTTTGACAGGTTTCGATGTACCTGATCCGGTATCCTGCGGCCGTCTCGGGAACTAGAGTAAGAATCTGACGCTTGACAGTTCCGCGTCGCACTTTCCATGGGGAGCATACGTAGTAGGTTGAGAAAAGGGTCTGAGAAAGGACGGGTAAGTCTAGAATTGATGTGGTGGGCGTAGGCGCCCGGGGCTCACTTCCATCTGTTTCACATTAGATAACTTCATAACTTAGCTTTTCTAATCTAGGAGCTTCATCTTGATGTTGCGATTTATCGATTGACAAGCATAGATCTTCGAGCGGGATGAAGTCGATATTTGTATTCGCTTCTCATAGCGTCGCAAAGCAATGTTCTGATCTCTCAGGGATTTTCTGACATACTTTGTATTGTCCCTTTTGCTATTCTCTACCTAGTGAGCTCCCTGCTTGTAACCGTTGGCTATGGCCCTCTCCAATAGCTCTTCCGCCGGAACATCTTTCCGGCCCATAATCGCATGAAGTAGAGGAAAGAGTCGCGAACGACTGTAGTGGAGATTAAGGTGGTCGTGATCTTCTGGTCATAAGTGCAAGGATTGGGGAGCGACAATGGGCGGCGCCCCGCTTCCCTTTATGCTCCACGTCGGCGGCCATCTCTGAAGCAGGCCGTACGAGACCGCGCGCTTTCTGGATGCTCAAACGTTGGGGTGCCTGGTGCGTGAAGAGGTGGGCGTTCCTCACCCCCGCTCACCCAGCTCGCGCGCTAAAGCGGCAGGCTTGGGGAGAGCCGCGACTGAGCTGGGGGCAGATTTTCGTCGTCTTTTAATGCCAAGCCAGAACATCCGCGAGCCTAAGGTACCCTGGAGTAGATACTCCGAACAATCAAGCTGCTGCCCAAACCCATTTCTTCTACGTTGATCCCCAAAAATTCTCACAATGCTGTGCGCAAGTAAGCTTTCTCTAGTCGCTTCTCTCCAGAAAACGATACTGATGTGATGGTCACAGTATCCGGCGAGGCCCCCCAAATCCCCGTTGCTTCGCGGAAAAGCGGTTGGTTTCAACGAAGGCATTGCATGGCGTAAACTGATTCTTGAAGGCAATGTATTCGAAAAGCGCCTCATCGAAGCCTACATAACAGAGAACGGCAAAGATCCGGTCAATAACGAGGAGCTTACCACAGACGACTTGGTGGAACTCAAGTCAGCCCGGATTGTGAAGCCCCGACCACCGACCCTCACCTCAATACCATCACTTCTATCGGTCTTTCAGAATGAATGGGATGCGCTTGCCCTGGAGACATACAATCTCAGGCAGCATTTGACGCAGACGAGGCAAGAGCTTAGCACGGCCTTATATCAGCACGATGCGGCCGTCAGGGTCATTGCGAGGCTCACTCGAGAGCGAGACGAAGCTCGCGACGCCTTGTCAAAGATCACGGTCAACGGTGGAGGCTTGACAAATGGAGACGCAATGCAAGTTGATGGGCCCGAGCTGTCCGGTGCCCTGGTTGCTACAATAGAATCCACGCAAGAAAAGTACGTTACAGTATTATGCGCATCTGCCCGCTAAGACCTGCTTAACGCCTACATATAGGCTCTCCAAGACCCGAAGAAAACGCGCAGTACCCGAGGACTGGGCTACACCTGATGATATACAGTCATTCAATCCTATCGGAAAGTCAAAATCGTTATACCCAGGAGCTGAATCGCTGTCTACCGATGCAAGCGGCGATTTGGTCTTGCTGGGCGGTGATAACGGCGTTGCTGGTGTCTACTCCGCATCACAGAACGAGATCGTGCAAGAGATGGAGGTTGGATCAGGCGCAGTCACGGCCGCGGTATGGGCTGGCACACGGGCCGCTGTCTCTACTTCTTCCGGCGTGATCAAGGTCTTCGAAGGCCAATCCGAGGTTGCAAGCTTCTCCGGGCATGCAGGCAAAGTCACCGCACTTGCAATGCATCCCAGCGGTGATATTCTGGCCTCGGTTGGTGTGGACAAGAGCTACATTCTCTATGACCTTACCTCCTATAGGCAAGCTACTCAGATCTATACCGATGCAGGTGAGGCGAAAGACTGCATACATCCATTTACGGTTCGCTGACTCTCCACCAGATCTCACATGCGCCGGCTTCCACCCAGACGGGCACTTATTCGCAGCAGGTGGTTCGGATGGCCAGATCAAGGTCTTTGACGTGAAGAGTGGCACAAACGCTGCGAACTTCGACGGCAATGGCGCCATCCAGGCCCTGGCATTCTCCGAAAACGGAACATGGCTTGCGGTTGTCGTCAAGGGCTCAACAAGCGTATCAATCTGGGATCTTCGAAAATCAGCGCAGCTGAAGGTTCTGGACATTGGAAGTCCAATCGCGAGCGTTGTGTGGGACTATACCGGCCAGTTTCTGGTGGTGGCAGGGCCCAGCGGACTCTCGGTACAACAGTATTCCAAGTCGACCAAAGAGTGGTCTGAGCCCCTGAGAAGCGCTATCCCAGCTGTGGCAGTGGCATGGGGTGCTCAAGCGCAGTCTTTGATATCCTTGAGTGCAGAAGGTATCATCACATTGCTAGGATTGAGATAGAGAAAAATGGCAACCATGGATGTACAGTAGTCATTACCTTTCTGTGTGCAAGGGTGAATGTAATTTTGGGCCTTGTCCGGTGTTCTTGCTTCGGCGTCTCAAATAGAAAGATTCAATTCAAACTTTGTGGTCGAGGTCGGAGACTTGCTGATGGTCCAAGTGCAAAGAGAGTGAAGTGCAAAGAGAGTGGAGGATGAGTGATGATCACACGGACCAGCATCCTGGTTGAGCAGATTCAGTCTATTTGATGCCGCTCAAAATGTGACTTTGTTGATTCCAAAATCGACGAGCAAAGAGGTGAGATGATGAAGCGGGTTTCCAGTCTTCACCAAACGCCCAGATCCATCTCGGAACACTAGCGCCTCATCAAGGGTCCAAAGTGAGGTGTGAAGCGTGTGATGGCTGATGGATGAACTAAGACTTCATCCCGTTCACCTTCACCCTTCACCAACCGAGGCCTTCTTCCTTTGTGGGCAACACTCCACCAACTTCCCTCAACGTCCAGCATACTTTGCCACAATCTCAATCATCAGCTTCGAGACCATACGTCCACCACTTGTCAGCATTCTTCACGCCTTATCGGTCCACAATATCTTTGATCCATGGGCAGGCCATGGAACGCTCGGCTGCCTCATCTTCGATAATCGATTGTCTAGGCTCTGGCCGGAAGGTATGTCCTTTTGCTTCTCCATATTTCAGGACAGCTTGAATGTAACGCCCGTTACAGAGAAGCCACGAGCAGATGGCAGGACCCTCCGATCCTGATGTACGGCATTCGCATTGGCATCGCAACTTCCGTTTCCCTCCTTCCTTGCCTTCACCAGGCACTACCTCCTTAAACCCACGCCGTCTAAGCGAACAGCCTATCCATCGCCACGTTGGTGACGGCTTTGACTTCAGAAGGCCTATTATGTCACAGCCAACAGAAAACGTCATCGATCTCACGAATGAGCCCAGTAGTCCGGCCGACCACGTCCCAGGATTTGCATCTTTGTTAGCACCAAGACGCGCTTACCGGACAACGCGAAATATCGTGGATCTGGACAACGACGACGATTCACCACAATTTCAAAGCGAGCGCACAAGGCAGGCCCGGGAGCCGAGCCCGGAACTCGAATTACTTTTCTCGAGGCCTCTGGCTTCTGCACCTCGACCACGCTCCCCCTCAATCACGGCTTCGCTTGCGGATGGGGACAGAGCGAGAAATGCGGCGGGTTCGGCAGCATCCATGGTAGAGCGAGCTATGGCCGGTCTGCAACAGAACTTGGCTCCTTATAGTCGTGCCCTGAACCGGTCATTTGGCACGCTCTCTAATCTCGGCGGGGTCCGTCAACGGAATCAACACCCTGCTCATCATCACCACCATCACAATCACCATGATCACCATGACCACCACCATCACCTCCATCGGCACGATAGACACGCCCACCAAGTGCCCAACGAGGCTGATCTATTCTTTCTGCAGGATCCCGCCAACGCCGAGCTCATACTACCGCAAAACCTTGACTTCGAAGCTCAGGGTTTCCACATGGGCCGAAGTCTGCCCCGCTCTTCGGTGCCTCCGCCCACATATGACCCGCCTCCTTCGCCACGCCCAGGCTTCACTCGAACACCAAAGGAGGGTGAGGTTCTCATATGTCCTAATTGCAGTGATGAGCTAGGGGTGGGTGAAAACGATCTGAAAAGGCAGGTCTGGGTGATGAAAAGTTGCGGCCATGTAAGTTAGGTCCTGCATCACATGAGCTTGCAGTCACTAATTGAAGAACAAGGTCTATTGCGGTGATTGCGCGAAGCATAGGTCAAAAGCGAAGGGCAAACTACGACCTACACGGGCGAAACCATTTACACGATGCCTCGCGGAGGGCTGTGGGCACAAGAGCATTGTCTACCCGACAGCCATGGTCCAGATCTACTTATGATGGGGTTCTGGGACTACATCTCCGTCCCGCGACAATGGCATATCATGTGGCAATGGATGGTTCAAGCGAGGCGTCAATGGGGGTTGTAGATACGAGGTTCTGCTCGAGATGACTATGGGTAGGCTCGAACTTGCATGTTCTGAAGATTTACAAACTCGAAAGATACGAGGGCTTGCTATGAGGATGCGAGGCCATCAAGCCTCAACAGGCCTAGAAACAATTAATCCTTGTATCTAGAAAACAACCTCTAGCTGTTTCGCTAGATGAGCTCGCGATTCCTTGCAGTAAAACCTCTTTGAACTCTGGTGTCCACAGCTACAGTCAATCCATTGTCGAATTACTCCTGACGATCCACATAGCCCACAATTCTTGTTTCATATGGATGACAGGTTATCCGATTGTATTCCCACGACTTCGATCTCTATCAGGTCTCCAAACTGTAGGCCACCACAGTCCATGCGACAAACTTCCTAGAAGACGTGCATGAAGCTCACGGGCTTAGCTTCCAGTATATAAGACCATTGCGCTTGCGGCAATTGAGATTTCCAAGTCGCCTGGCATTCGAGCACCATCGATCGACGCATATTTCGGAAGCTGTACTTCCAGAGGACTTATCCTTCTCTTTCATCGAGGCCTCTCATTAAATCCTATCGGCTTGCGGGCTCCGCATCGTCAAAAGGCGACCCCCAACCCATCAGCTGCCCTCCTGCATCCAAAGCCCCCGGACCTTGCAGCCCCCAAGATCATACCCTCCCTTCCCCACTCACCTCCCCCCCTCCACCTCCTTCCCCCTCAAGACCTTCCTCCTCTGCCGCATCATATGCGTATACAGCACATAACTCCCTACCCACACACCATCAGCCCCTTTCCCTTCCTCCCCTCTCTCCATCAATAAAAAAACAAAAAACCACGAAAGCGACATACCAGGAACATACGCGCCCAACACCGCCCTCAGCCCCCACCGCACCGCCCCCTCCCCCACCGCACAGCTCCCCCTCCACACCAACACGCACTCACTCACGATCCCCACCGGATACAGCGCCCAAAAGCTGTTATACCGCGCCCAGACCACCCATCTCGGAACGCCCCACGCCTCGAACCCGGGCACGCCCCCCCGCAGCTGCACCACGAAATAGCCGTAGCGCAGCACCTCGGACGCGCTCCACGCGAGGAGCATGCTCACGTACCAGCCGGTGGCGAGGGCGACGGCGGGGGGAAGGGCGTGGCAGATGCCCCAGAGGAGGAAGAGGCGGGAGGAGATTTGCAGGAGGGTGGTGGGGAGGGGGGAGCGGATGAGGTGGAAGAAGGAGTGGAGGGGCTC
>JAABUS010000971.1_pt1 | contig 67761 bp, 70 predicted proteins | sample 5560161 | NCBI WGS metagenome assembly JAABUS01 (sample SAMN10711885, study PRJNA513376) | rock metagenome | isolation source: Antarctica rocks | place: Antarctica: Victoria Land, Trio Nunatak nord | collected 2016-01-04
ATAATCTTAATAAAGTTATATTATTTTTTATCTAAATTATTTTATTAAACACTTAGATTTTTAAGCAAATTATCTATTATTAAATAAGAATTAACAAATTTATTAAATAAACAATACTTAATTTCTTTAAAAATATTATTAATAATTTTAATAATAATAAGATTAAGTTTAACTTTCTTAAAGATAAAATATCGAAAAATACTATTAAACTTAGAAACTAATATAATAATTTATTATTTAAACTTCTTAAGATTTCTAATAAAGACAAAAAAATTAAAAAAATATTTATTATTCTTTATATCTTGTAGCTTTAACTTAAAATTACAAACAAAATAAACGTTATTAAATTAATATTTTGCTTATAAATTAAATTTATAAAAGTAATTACGTTTGTTATTATTATTAAAGTTATAAATTATGTAAATAAATTTAATAAATATAATTTCTTTATTTTAAGAAAAAGAAAATTTTTGTTTTAGTTAATATATAATAACTTTAAATAACTTGCATTAAATTAAAACGTTATTGCGTTTTTATTAAAAACAATATATTGTTTTGTTATAAATACTTATTATTAACTTTATTTAACTTAAATAAGTTTATAAAAAATTAATTTAAATTTTTAGCTAATAAATAAAGTCGAAATTAATCTTTTTATTAATTTAAAATTTAATAATAATAATATTATTTTTATAAAATAGTTAAAGTTATTTTTTTATATTACTCTTAATTGCTTTTTATAGAAGTTAAAATATTTTTTATTAATTTTTGTTAAAATTGTTAAGTTAATTAATTAGAATACAATATTAATTTAACTTATTTTTATTTTCTTTTTTAATATATTTATTATAAAATTAATTAAAACTATTATTTAGCAACTAATATATTAAAGATTAAATTAATATATTTGACAAATTTATATTATTAAACAAATTTAATTTAATTAGTTTATTAATTATAATTTCGTAAAAATTAAATCGAATAAATAATAAGATTTCGAATATATTGTACTTAAGTAAATTAAAGTATTCTTTAAACTTTAAATTGTTTTTAAGATTATTTTAATTTAATAAAGAGTTTATAGAATAATAATTGTAACAAAAAACAATATTAATATCTAATTAATCTTTATTTATTAAAAGTTTCTTAAATAACTTGTAGTTCTTATTAGAGTTAAACTTAACTTTGCTCTTTAAAACTAATTTTTTGTTAATTATATTACAAATATAAATAAAATACAAATAATATAAATATTTGTAAACAAAAATAAAAATTTAGGGTTAAATATATTAAGCATTATATAAATATTAAAGAACTTATATTATTTACAAAATAAAATTTTCGATATTAAAAATAGATATTGCTTGAAGTATTGTTTTATTGCGTAGCAAATTTTTTTAATATATAAAAGCAAAAGTATTGTTTAAAGATAATAATAAAATTGTATTATAATTGTTGTTTTAACAAATTTGCTAATCTTATTTTAGCAAATTTATTAATTTTATTCTAGCAAGTTTATTAATTTTATTTTAGTAAATTTACTAAATTAAAGTTAAGACAATCTATTATCTTTTTATTTTAACAAGTTTACTAATTTTATTTTAGCAAATTTATTAAGTTGTAATTAAGATAATTTGTTATTTATTTCTTCTAACAAGATTACTAAAGAATTAACGAAATTAAATATTATTAAATTATACATTAATTAAAAGATATTTATTGTTGCAACTTAATTATGTTTCGCAAAGCGTCTATTTTAGTAACTTTATATCTAGAATTGCTTTAGTAACTTTATATCTAAAGTTGCTTTAATAACTTTATATCTAAAGTACATCTTAAAGAAAAAAAGTTAACGAATATAAATATCTTTAAAGTACAATTTGCAAGATTATATTTAAAGAAATAGTTAATATTATGTTAAAGTTAGAGCTTTAATAACTAGTATATAGTTAATTAACAAAAATACTAGCTATATAGAATTAACTATATATAGAAAATAAATATAAGTACTATAAGTATTAAGACGCTAAGCGTTACTCGTAGTATATTTAAGACTAAAGAACGAAGATCTAGAAAGTAATCGAAGAGCAAAGTCTATCTAGTCTAGAATTGTAATAGAAAATATAATTATAATTATTAATATTTTCTATAACTTTCTCTTTAATAATAATAATATTATATATTGTTATATCTTTCTATAACTTAAAATTCTTCTTATTATTATATTAAAAATTTAAATATTTAAGATTATTTTTAAAGTATATATAGTATTTTTAAAATTTATATTTTCGATATTTTAAGATTAAAATTTATATCGAAACTAGTTATAAGTTTTAAAATTTTTAAAATAAATAATTTCTTCTAAAGTTAAAAGACTATTATAAAATTAAGATTAAATCTAATTAAATTAATTTTTATATTATTAGATAAATTTAATCTAAAATATTAAAAAACTTTTTTAAAATTTCTCGATTAAATAATATTAATACAAAGTATTGCAATATTTAGATACTATAATATTAAAAGTCTTTAAAATTCTAATAATTTTTTATTAAATTAATATTAAGTTTAATTAAGTAAAACTCTATTGCAATCGAAAGATTTTATCTAAAATATTAAGAAACTTTTTTAAAATTTCTTAATTAAATAATATTAATACAAAGTATTGCAATATTTATATTCGAAAATATTTTAAGAATTTAAATTAATAATAAGATTAACGCTAAGCTTAACTAAGCTAAATTTTATTGCAATCGAAAGATCTTATCTTATATATATAGAAACTTTTTCAAAATTTCTCGATTGAGTAATATCGATGCAGAGTATCGTAGTATTTAGATTCTGCGATACTCTAAGGTTTGCTCCCATACAAAATTTGCGATACTCTGGGCAGAGTACTGCTGGTATGGTTGTTAGGTTGGCGATAGATAGGAAAAATTGTCCCGAAGTCAACAAACCGAGCAGCTAGTTGGACCCATCAATCAATGCTAAAATTTCTAGCACTTGGGCCTTGTCGGTCAAAGGGATCGGATTTGATTTACACCAAGGATCCCTCAGACTGTTCTCGGCAATCTGTTCCAGGTTCTCACTCCCTATTCCCACAGATCTCAAGTCCCTTGGCATGCCTAATTCTCGAATTAGAGCGTCCAGTACCTCTCCAAGAGTCGCCATATCTCTTCTCAGGTAGTGTGCTTTGAGGATTGTCGCAACTGTATCTTCATTCCAGAGAATATCTAGGATTTGAACCTGTTTAGCTTCGCTCACTCTCGCATTGTACTTTGCCACCGCTGGCATGAGTATGCAGCTTGTCTCGCCGTGTGGGACATTGTAAGGACCAAGTTGGCGGCCAATTCCATGGCTTGCCCCCAGTGGAATCTTGAGCAGCATCACCTTCATGTAGCTCATGCATCCAAATTGGCATCTCCTTCTGGCTTCGCAATCGGTCGCGTCCTTCGTGCATTGGAGCAGTCCCGTAGCTAAGAGCCGCAGGCTTTCGATGAAATCGGCATTGGCATTATCGTTGCCTCTGATCGAGCAGAGCGCTTCAATACAGTGGTCAATGGCTCGGACGCCTGTGGAGATCCAAACTTTCATAGGAGTGGTCAAAGTGAGATCGGCATCTAGAATGATGAGGCGAGGTTCATGGGTTTTGTTACCGAATAGCTGCTTTCTGTGTGTGACATCATTGGTACAGGCTCCGTAAGCATTGTACTCGCCGCCGGACAGAGTAGTTGGAATAGCAATCATCGGCAGTTTGGAGCCTTTGAATGTTTCCTTGAGAGACTTTTCACCGTCCAACATCGTTCGGCGGAAAAGGTCATCGAGCTCGGTAACCGTGTCTACTTTGTTTGCTAGAGCCTACGTTCTTGTCAATACCGTCCTGCTTACAACGATCATTCATGTCAAGACTTACTAGTATAGCGCCCTTGCCACCATCAATCAAGGATCCTCCCCCTAAGACGATCATACAGTCCGAGTCTACCCTGTCAAGATCTTTCGCTATCTCGATGACCTCGGTATACATTGTGTGCGGTCTCATGCCCATCCGTACCCCGGCAATGTTTTGTTCGCCAATAGCTCTTCGAAGTCGCTGCAAATAATCGCCTCTGACGGCAAGCGACTTCGAGACAATGATATATACCCGGGATGAACCAAAGCCCTCACTGACATGCTTCGCACAGGCTTCCGGGTAGGGCAGGCCATGACTGATGACAGGAAGCTCCCATTCCGGCCACACACGTGCAATTCGTATATCTTTATCCATGCTGATGATGTCTGTTGGCACCGCAGGAATGAAAATAGATGCTTGACTTAGTGAATGGTAAGCCAACAAAGATCTCCTAATACGTTCTGCGTCAGGGTTCAGGATTGTGCTTGGATGTCAGGAATTACCCCCCCATTGAGCGCTGAGTAATCTAAGTAATCCCTTCATACGCTAGACCAAAGAGATGAAAGTTACAGGCCTCGACGACTAGAGGGCTGCGTCGAATCATTATAACTGTGGTGTTGGGTTACGCTTGAATTGAATTGCTGCACTTTAGCTTGTGCCACTATCTGCTCTCTAGATAGTTCGCCTATCTAAGTCTTTGGGAAACGCCCAACATGCAATATTTCTCGGCCAGTGCACTCACCCTATATCGGAAAAGGCACTATACCAGCGCGATAACATACGCCAAGTCTAGACCATATATATTGAACAGACATCTCAGAGATTATCTCCGGTACTGTGCAATGTCCGGGTGACGAGTATATCATTCAATTCCACTGCATCCTCGTTTGTTGAAGACTCAGGCCTAAATTCCGCGAAAGAGGTTACTGGACCAGACGATCCATCCCACATTTTTCTTTCATCCGAGTGGCGTGGTCCCCGCTCTGTGTCTGATCTGTTCGTAGAATGAAGCCTGAATGTTCCTCGAGTCAGTCTAGGGAGACTCTTCCTAGTCCGGCCAACGACCAATCCATATAGGACGACTAGATTGGCTGCGATAAGCCCCATGCCGGCTTCTAGCATACTCCAATACACTCCGCTTGTTACCAAGACTGACCGCTGTTCAGTTGGAGGTGCCCAAATATGGAAGTGGTATGTCGAATCGCACTTACGTTCATAATCGAGATTGGGATTATATCGCTCGGCAACGTCTTGAAGGAAAACGGCCGCTCTTGTTATGGATGCACCCAGAGCACTGTCATAGTAAGTCTTTCGCCTTCGGCTGGTCGTTCAGTACACATACATTGCGCCAAATAAAAACATGCCAGCCACACCCCATTTCTTGGTGGCGGATATGTTCAGACTCCAAACCTGAATACCATCAGCTGCTTTTCAAGTGTGGAAGGAAGATGGCAGGCAATACACACAATGGGGATGGACATTGATATGATGATAACATCTAAGATAACGTCTGAAACGACGAAACCATTGTGCAATTTCTGAGTCCTTACGCAATCGGCCAACTCAAGCTTTGGACTTGCCCAGAATGATCGTGGCTTAGAGCCGCAGATGAACAAGAAAGCGAAGAAGAAAGTGATGGTCCAGGCAATGGTAATAATAATCATTCCAGATGTAAGTATGTCATACCATCTCGTTATCCTCGTGTTGAAGACACGTCGGAAAAAGAACACAAAGCTGAGCTTTGTCAAACCCAATGCAGGGATTTCTTCTAATTCGAAGGGCCAGAGCACCTGCTAATGTCAGATAAGTAGCAGGCATTATGGGGTTTCCCAAAGGTTACCTGATTTGCTCTTGCATCTGGCTCTCCGGGTACAGCATTTGGAATTCGGTAGCCGATGGCTCTACGACTGAACTCTGTTGACATTAAGAGCCCAAACTCAGCGCAGCAACGTGAAGAAGACGAAAACCTACCCACGATCATTGTGATCTGCATCCCAATGACCAAGATCTAGTACTATCTCAGTGTACAATGTTCGAAAGGAAATGTAAGACCATTTGGCCCGGCCGTTGACTTACCAAAGCGGGGATTGTCAGCCAATCGTCGATTTTGAATGGCATTTGCTGGACGCGCCTGGTGTAGAAGCGAAGGCAGACGACGAAAGTACAAACAGGTATAAAGACAGTGCTGGAGGCTGCAAGTACGCCGCGCCCGATCGGAATTTTTGCCATGGCTGTGGTGTACCTTTAGGAGAGTGAGCAAGTGGAAGTGTTTCGAGCCTTCACTTGTTGGGTAGAGCAATCGATCTAACGGAATAATACCAAGATAGCCATGTGGAGCACCAAGAGATTTGTAGGTACAGAAAGCGGCGTAGACGGCATCGAGATCAAGACGTTCACACCCTAACAGAGTTACGACGTGCAACCCTTTAATGACTTCATCGTGCCTAACCAAAAGAACAAAAGAGATAGCGGAAGTCCCTCCCGAGGCTTGCGTCAAAATAAGGCAACCTCGTGCGACTGAGACTTGGGGCCGTTATGGATAGTGCCGATCAGCTTCCAAGTCAAACGGCACTGCGTCAGCTTTGCGTTGGTGATCCTGCAGGCAGGGGTTTCCCGGCGTTCCGTCGCTAATTGCGGCCCTCCGTAAAGTAAAGATCAGCCCGCTGCATCTGTCCTGTTCCATCGAATCATAGCAACGGCCGTTCTATTTCAGAAACAAGGCAAGAAAAGGCAAACGGTGTGCAGGAGCAACGCGAAGAGCTTACAACCCTCCCTACACCGTCATGCAAGCGCATTGATTCAACAGGGCTTGAGTCCTTACTTCGATTCTCCGCACATTTATGTGCCCGCCCAGAGGAGGGTGAAAAGCATAATCGGAAAAGAATGCGGAGCGATTCTTGGGACTATGCCTAAATCTGCACTCGTGGCTCGCTGCAGGTTGGGGTAGGATTCGTAGCTTTCTGGCCTACAAAGCCAAGTCTAACCCGCATTTTACGCAACGTTGAACAAGCTGCGTCAGAATGTGCACAATTCGAATCCTTCTGGGCCTTCTGGGCCCTGAGCGACAACCAATTATCTTGATCCGGAAGTGCCGTAACACGCGGAAGTGCAACAGATGCCGGGCTCCTCGTCTGGTAAAAAAGTATCCACCCAGGGTGTACGGGACTTAATCCGCTTACTGAACGCTTGTGGCCAGTCGGGGCAAGCACCGGCTAAACTGTGATTTGCTGCAAGCGTTCAGGAAGCGGATTAGATCCCGCACACCCTGGGTGGATGCTTTTTTACCAGGCGAGAGGAAAAGGCTCTAAGGCTCATTAGGGCCTGGATCCCGGCGGCCGTTCCACTTCCCTATCTTTTGCACTGCCTGATCAAAGTTGAGTATCACTGCTTTACGTCGCCGCTACCAGGCTCTATTCATTATGCGTGATTGCTGTACCATGTGGCTTCTACACTATTGAGGCACATTTTAAGTTTTCTGTAGGATGTGAGTTGCTCTCGGCGTCGAGGACGTCATAAGAAGCCGGGCAAGCAGGCCCTGCTGGAAGAGGGCTGAGCAGGCTGCCTCAACTCCGTCAGCGTTAGCGGCTCCGTCATACAGATGGCTAGATTGAAATCTTGGAAGGATAGACTGCTTCAAAGAATCAAGGGGCGCCGTTGAACGACACACACCACCGCAACATTATGCGGTCCACCGCTGACTAGCCAATGCATCCCTGCCGATAAGCAGAGGCGGGACCTTCTCACACTGCATGCGTCTGCTTGTCCTCGTGTGCTGCCTTTCCAAGTGAGGGGCAAGAATGAAGGAATATGACAGTGAGTACTGCGTGGGCTACCTCGTTTGCTAATAGGCTAGCCATGCTCGACCTACCTTCCATTCCGTCATCTATATAAATCCCCACTCGAACACGAGAGCGACTGTGAGCGACTACCAAAACGCTTTTCTGCAATCAGCACAGCGTCCCCAAAATTCAGTGTGAGCACACACAGTACCATGTGGCCCTCGTTGCTTGACTTCTCGTACTGACTCACTGTAAAGCTCAGGCTTTTCCGCGCAAGCCCAGACTTGAGATACCTGTGCTCACTATGTTGGTTCAACTTCCCCTCATCACAGTCGCCTTGGCGGCCGCTGTTGCTCTCCCCGTCCCCATTACCGACGCCAGCAGCGATGTCAAGGCCGTTTTTGCCCACCCAAAGGCGGTCTTCGCTCAGGCTCGAGAAGCCGCGCCGGACCCTAAGGCCGTTTTTGCCCACCCGAAGTCGGTTTTCGCCCAGGCTCGAGAAGCCGCGCCGGACCCAAAGGCGGTTTTCGCCATATCCCATTAATGGCAGCTCGTGAGAAGTGATCATGTGCTACGGCACGTGTATTACTTCGAAAGGCGGAGGTGAAGGTGGTTTATAGGGAACGGGAAGGTTCTATGACTCTGCCAGCACGTTGTACGGTGACCAGGCAATTGGAAGGATTGATGTCTATTATGTTTTTAGAAACCTTGCAGTTACAAAGACACTCATTTGTGGCTTTTGAATTACAAATATAATTGCGCTCAGCAACATTATCACAATCAAGAACCTTATAGTTGTATATAGTACCTAGCGACTTGAAAAAGCGCATTTCGTAACGATCCGAGACCAGACCAGAATTCGGGAATGAGCGTCGAAGTCCGAAAGCCAAATTCCTCTTGGCTTACCAAGTCCCCAGTTGCTATTCAGATCCAAATTGCTTTCGCATGATTTGCAAGTACGGGCTACCGGGAGGGCAGTTTTTGTATCGCTCGAGCTCGTCATGGTGCGCCGCGAAATCCGCCTCATCGTCTGTGATGTGTTGATAACAAGCATTGTGCTCATTCGCCCAGCCCAGCAGTTCATCCCAATTGCGACACACGCGAGCCTGGCCTCTTGGACCCTGCATATCGTAGTGATCGGGCGGCGTGGGGAGAAGAAAGTCATCGGCGTTGCAAATGGCATCTTTACGTATGTGGTCTACGCAGTGCATGGCGTGACCGACGTCGCGGGACAGAGGCCTGGCATGATGCGCGTCATAAAGCAGACGATGGATGTTTTTCTGCGTGATACGCGGTTACTCCACTAGTTTATGAATGATTATTGTAGGGGTAAGCATACGTACCAAGCAATGTAAAGTGTGAAAGGCACTTAAGGTGTAGATTCCCTTTGAAGAATCCCAAGGAAACCGCTGGGTTGGGGGCAGGTTGTGATCTACCGCCCACCTGCCCGACAATGCGACGATGCCAGCATTGATATCCAAGGCCTCCCATCGTTCGTCGGCGAGGGTATGGTTTGTGATTTCAGGCCCATACCCGGTGGACCATGGGAAACGTACGGCGGGATCGTGAGCGAGTCCAGCTGTATGACTTTTAGCGAAAAACGGAACTTTCTCAGGCGTGATGATAGATCCATCCACTGACCGTAAGACGTAAAGTCGGATAATTCACTGTCAACGCAAGTCTGGGATTTAACGCTTCTCAGTAACATGAAGACCAGGACTCCGCAGACAAGATTTGTTGTAAGCGATATAGCCAACACGACCATGAGACTTCGCTTCTCCCACCAGATCCGTGCGAAAGATGCGCCTCTATAGCTCAAGCGATGGCCGCCGTCGTACTTATTGTCTGTAGACCCTTCATCATCTCTGCCGTTATGCAAGAAGCTTTCTCGGCTTTCAGAGGAGCCATGACCTGAAATCAACCTGTAGTTGTCCATTCTGTAAGGGGGCATGTCGGAAAAGAAGCAATGTGTATTAGAATTCAATGTTTGACAAAATTTGGCGGAAAAGGGTCTCTTGAGTCAGAACAGACGGTACCCACGTAAAGCGAAAATTTCGTACTGTCCACGACCTCCAGTTCTTTGGCTCAAAATGTGAGGCTCTCATGACGACAAAGTACAGAACGTGGATGCAAGAGGGGCCAGCTCGTCGACGCACTCTTATCAGTGCTGTACAGGTCGGAGCACCATCAGCCTGCCTCATGCAATGCGAGTCGCAACATTAGCCGAAGTCATGCTTCTCGATTCGAGGCAAGAGCGTAGTCTACATGCATTGGCAGGGAGCCTGACTAGCGGTGCATACCTTCCCTGAATCATGAACAAATACTTAAAGTGGTCGGGCGACTTGATGAAACGGAGTCTGCTTACAAAGAGTCAGGTCGTGGGATGACGGCGTTCTAAGTCATTTCCCAGCAATCCGAGCGACGAATACAGCATGGTGCCTCTTCGCTGTTATTCAGACTCGTTGTCTTGATCCTTCGGGGTAACACCAACTGACGTCGCAATAAAAGCATTGGTTCAGCTCAAGACTGCATTACGCGAAGATGCAGATCAATGCTCGCCTTCGAAAAATCCCTCACAACCTTCTCCGATAATTGAGACTGCCTTTGACTGACGTAGCTCGATCAGGTTACACGAAACTAATAGTTACACTGACTCGAATATCGGAGCTCCGCCCGCTATCAGCGGGTATAATCTGTCATGGGTGCCAAGCGCACCAAGCGTTGCGGTCCGATCCTGACACGGCACGGGAGATGCCATCAAGTCCCGCGAATCTGCAGGGATAAGTCTCCGGATCGTCTGCAAGGCAATCGAAAGTTGCCAAGATTGCTGCCAACGACGTCGCCTTGAGAAATACCCACAGACACAACCGGGGAGAGCGTGCAGACGCAATGAAGTCAGACCAGGTTTGATCCACGTTTATTCGCTATTTACCTTCAATGATGGTAAATTCCTCTCGTTCTCCAGCATGGTGCTCCAATGCGGAATCAGTCCTGCGGTAAACCACAGGACATACAGTAGTTGACGTTCAAATATATGGCCGAGATTTCTGAAGAGGCGTCCAAGAGCAAGTCAGGTCAGTGAAATAGATCCTCTACATGTGGATCAATGCCACAGTATACAACACTGTCACAAGACTGCATACACTATAAGGTCTGAAGAGGAATCCTTTTCAATTGGGGTATATCGGGGATTTATTATTGGACCTCTCGATTGCTGATAGCAGATACCGAAAGTTAGGCACCTTGACAAGCGACTCAATTCAGCTGTCCTCAAAACCTTCAGACGGCGGATTTCTTGCTTGGTCCCAGGTCGTCGCAGGACATCTTGTGGCCTTCAATTCATGGGGCTATGTCAATTCATTTGGTCTCTTCCAAGCCTATTATACGACTGCCCTGAACAAGCCTCCATCGTCGATATCATGGGTAGGCTCTATACAAACCTTCCTCACTCTATTCATAGGCACTTTCTCGGGCCTTGCACTGGACGCCGGGTTTTACAGATATGTCGCTCTTGCTGGCTTGGCCCTTCAGGTCTTAGGAGTGTTTACGACTTCGCTCGTCACAGAGTACTGGCAGCTTATTCTTGCCCAAGGGGTATGCCAAGGGCTCGGCAACGGACTGGTCTTCACACCCACTGTAGCTTTGGTATCGACCTACTTTGTGAAGAGACGTGCAGTTGCTATATCGTGCATGACTAGCGGTACAGCAACTGGTGGAATCATATTTCCAGTAGTTGCGCGGCAGCTACTCCATCGTATAGGGTTTTCCTGGACGATTAGGGTGATGGGGTTCGTTATCCTGGCTAACTCGGCAGTCATCCTTGCTTTGGCCAGAAGCCGGAATCCGCCCCGCAGAACGGGTCCTTTAGTCGAGTTCGCAGCATTTGCGGATCCTTGGTATAGCTTCTTCGGTCTAGGACTGCTACTTGCTTTGTTGGGTTTGTATTTTGGATACTTCTACGTGAGCCTCTCTATTGTCCTAACGGCTTGCTCATTTCTGAATATAACTGTTTTAGATCACCCCCTTTGCCCAGAATGTCATTCATGTTTCATCCTCCACCTCTCTTGACTTACTGCTAGTGACCAATGCAATGGGATTACCAGGTCGCGTTGCGCCAGCTTGGATCGCGGACCACTTTCTGGGGCCTCTCAACACTCTAATCCTTACAGTAGCGGCTTCCGGTATTCTTGTCTATGTGTGGGCTGCGGTGAACTCGGTGGAAGGCACATGGGCGTTTGCTGTTGTCTTTGGCTTCTTCGGAGCTGGGATTCAGAGCATGTTTCCTCCCGCACTTACGAATGCGCAAAAGGATACAACAAAGATAGGTGTACGAATGGGGATGATTTTTACAGTGATGAGCATTGGTTGTCTTTGTGGTGCGCCAGTGGCTGGCATCCTGATCGAAAGGGATGAGGGACGCTATCTATACGCCCAGATGTTCGGCGGATCTATTATGATTGTTGGAGCTGTTGTTTTGTTGCTACCTCGTATCTTGAGCGTTGGCTGGCACCCTTTTAGAAAAGTCTAGAAAGTTGTCGAATCGAGGGCTATTCTTCGAATAAGGTATTCAAACTTCTAGCTATATCGTCGTTAAGAATTGGACTGGATGACCAAGTGTTCGTGTCTCAGGTGGCTATGTAACGAGAATACTAACTATGGAGGAGGAACAGGAGGCGGAGGACCCCAGGTGTTATAAAGAAGGCCAGGAGCAACGCTAGTCCGGATCGGGCAGATTACAGCGAGATCAGGAACACCTTGAACCGTGACACTATTCCCCACCTCCACAAGTGAGGATCCAGCGAGCTGGGAGATAAAAGGAGGTGCGTCGTATTGGGTCAAGACGCGTAGTCTTTTCTGTGAGAGGTGGAGTCGAGAGAGGGACGGGGAGAGTGGGATGGTGGGGAGGGGAATGCAGCCAACGCTGAAGGCACTTGTGGATGAGGTGATCGTGGGGTTTCAGGTTGTTGATTGAGAAGTCGACTGTCGGTGGAAGATTACGGAGATTCGGACTTGGTCGAAGAAGCTGGAAAGAGTTGAGTATAAGGCTTCAGAAACTGTCGTTAATCTTGGCTTGATAGACTTTTCTCAAATGCATATTGTAACATACGTTGACAAGAACTTCTCTCTTAAATAACTTATACAAGCAGTAATATCTTGTCGATAGTTATCTCGATTATTCTAAATTATATACTATATATTATTATTATTACCTTATCTTTATATTATTTAATTAAAAAGAATTTAACTATATTTCTAAATTTATATATATTAATTTAAGAGATTTAATTATAGTTCTATCTAAAAGATTGCAATTTTTTAATAATAATATATATAATTTGTTTATATAAATTTTAATAATATTAAATAATATAATCTTTATTTTGTTCTAATAACAAATAATATTTATAGAAATCTATAATATTATATTAAAGTTTTTAAGATTTAATTATATTTTATAAAAATTATCTTAATTATATTATTATTATATAATATATAATTTTTAATTTTTAATTTATATTTAATATAATTTAATATAATAATTCTTGCAATAAATTTAGACTAATTGTATTAGATTAAATTATTAAGTTCGAATTAGATATTTAATTTAAATCGAGTCGAATTAGTTTCTAAAGTTAAAATCGAAAACTTAATTTAATTTCTAATATTAAAATTAATTATTTAAATCGAGTTACAAACTTAAAATCGAAACTTAACTCGAAAAAATTAATTTAAATTGTTAAGATTATTATTTTTAGTAAATTTATTATTTTTAGTAATAATTAATTATTTATTTAATAAAAGTAGTTAATCTACTTAAATTAATTAATAAATATAGTAGATTATTTTTATATTATATATTATTATTATATGTTATCTAGAAAATAATTAAAAAAATCTAAATTTAAACTAAATTTATACTATTTTTAGTATTCTTAATATTCTTGACAATTCGACTTAATTTCTAATATTAAAATTAAGAATTAAGTTAATTTAATTTAATTTAATTTTAAAATAATAAAAATTAATTAAGTTTTAAATTAATTTCTAATATTAGAATTAACAACTTAAATTAATTTTAATAGTTAAAATCGAAACTTAATTTAACAATTAATCTAAATAAATTTAACAAAAATATAGTATTTTATAATAGTAATAATAATTTTTATATTTAATATCTAGATTAAATTTTAATTTGTTTACAATATTTTAAAGTAATAAATTAATTTATTAGAAAAATATTTTTAAGAAATAAGAAGAAAAATATAATATATAAAATAAAGTTTAACTTTAAACTAGATATCAATAATTATTCTTAATTTTTTATAAATTTCTTAAATATCTTTTTAAGACAAGAAATAATTATTTAGAAATTTATTTGTTATTTAGATAAATAATATACTTTTTACTTTATACTAGATTTAATAACTTTATAGAAATAGATATTTTAGCTTAAGAGAATTTCTAGAATTAAAAATCTTCTTATATATTTATTCTAATAAGAATTTATTCTACTTTCTAGCTTGTTCTAGCTTGTATCTACAATTAACTTTTTCTACAAAATCTTTCTTAAAAAGCTATTAAAATAATTTTTATCTCTCTTCTTTAAGATTAGATATCTTGTAGTATGCTAATAATAATTTATAACAAGCTTATCTTAGTTAACAATATAATTATTTGCGCTTATATTTTCGATAAGCTTTATATATTCCGACCTAAGATTGAAGGGATTGAGATATTGTTTTGATTTGGCGCTATCTTATGAAAAAGCAACTAGTCCTGAAAGCATTTGGTGCCGGGCTTAACGCTAGCGCCAGCCGAATCTCCGGTGCGGGGCGAAAGAACGCCAGGATATCTCAGCTTTAAGATACATTACTTCGACTTCCCCGATGCCTCCAGAACACAAACAGGATCTTTTCGTTCAAAAGACAACGAGACCGGGACATGGCTCTAGCTCGAAGGCTTCAGTTTGCTCAAAAGACGTGCCTACGAATTCAGCACCATCCATGCACTGCCGTCTCGAGTCCAACTCTCCAGCGTACCTCGCCAGATCAACCACGTCATGGATTCCATACCTCTCTTCCTCGCCCCAATAACTCACTTTTCAACCTCGGTGGTCTCTCCACATCAAGGGAATGCCAATACCTGGCGAAAGAGCGGAGGATCCCGCGCACCGAGTTCTCTCCTCACCTCGAGCTCATTCGCTCCAGCGAGGTCGAACCGCACGGTGGCCCTGGCTCTAGAAGGGCTTCAACTATAAGCACCAGGACGGCCGCGGTTCTCGTTCCAGGGATAAGTGAAGCCGATGCTAGAATCACGAATCTGGAAGAGACATGCAAAGGCTTGAAGGAAGAGTTTAAGAGGGCCAACGAAGATGTCCGGAGCAGACGCGACCTCTTGAAAATATTGGCAGCGGGACTCACAATTTTGTGTATCCTGCTGGTCTTGTTCGACAATGGTAATAGGTGGCTTCAAACCCTCGTCGCTGAAGCTGTGAGGGTGCGGGCTGAATCAGCTGCAAGGCACACGGTGCAGCAAATAGAAAACAAAGAAACGAACAGTGCTTCAACACTATCAGCACCAGTGCCTGTCAGTTTCAAGGAGAATGCTGCTATAACAAAGCCACCGACTACGATGTCAAGACTCTTCTGGGCACAGTCGAATTGATGGGCTAAAGGAGAACCGTCGGTGGCTAGAAAGCGATACATAAACAGGACAAGCTTGGACTTGGGAATTATTTATCGGAGAACCACAATCCGACATTGATGTCGTTCGGAAGAACAGATGGCCTTACGAGCGCTCGGCCGACCTGGCACTCGGACAGTGTAGCATTCAAGTCGTGTCAGATAATAAATTTGACAAGCACTCCTTCGCTCTAGCAGGAACCTTCTACAACCAATGGAGTAACGGCAAATTCTGATACAGGATACGGCTTCACCTACTAGCTGTTTTGTATCTGAATTGACCTCAGACCTAGGATCTCCGTGTGTGACATGACGCTCCTAATTGACATCACTTAACCCTCGGGGTTCTAAGCAGTCTCATGGCGACTACAGCAACAAATTATCGTTGGGGACAAGCATTGTCTGTGTCAACCTCCTGCTATGTTCGATAACCTCTACTCTTTTCCCCAGAGTAAACCAGTATTCTGGCCGTACGGCTACTTTGATTCCCACAGCATGCGTCTGGACCTAAACGCTCCAATTTTGACAGACTTCCCCGGGGCAATTTGCCTGTCCTGTTGTCAGCACTTGGAATTGCTCTGAGGTTTGGCAAGAGAGTCCGATGGATTGCGCCACCGAAGGTATTTGGCGACGAGGCGACGTTGGCCAGTGTCGACGCCCAAAAGTCGACAGCGATTTTTCCGACAAGATCTGATGCCGGTCACTATGACATCTACTCCTCACAGGTTCGGATTAGAGAAGCCGCTTTTCAACGAAAGCTGATCGGGACCCTTACGCCGAGTTTATGCCTGCCCTAGTGAATGATTTATGTCTAATCCGACCTGCCAGCAAATCTATAACCATCCCCTATCAATGCATGGGATAGACTGTGAAGTCCCCTGGACGGCCAAACAAGCATGTGCGGACGACGCGATGTCTCTCGCAGAGCTAGGCAGAGCTATCAACCTTTGTTTTCAGATTTGTACTTGATTTTTCCGATATCGTTGGCGCGACATCGATAGATAACCTCAAAAGTATTGTCTAAGAGCGGTCGAGCACGATGTCCGAAATATGGAGTTTTGGCGCTCTGTCTTTGGCAAGTTGTTCTTGTCTGATGGAATCGTCCTATTGATGCGCCTAGCTTCCATCAAGTACAGCACAACAACTAAACAATAAGAGGGTCTGAGGTCTATTGTAATTAGCCATCAGTACGTATTTAAATCCCTTAAGCATGGGACGAGTTACATTATACAATGGATCTTGTCCCTGTGGGCCCTGTATCTCAGCTGCAGAGACTAGATCTCAAGGGGCCTAGTCTCGGCAGTAGTTGCGCTTCCCGATTCAGATCTCTGGAGGCAGCATGCGTTGCTCCCTTTATTTCTTCTTAGCTGGTGCAAGACACACTCGGTGTTGCTGTAGTTCGAAAGCCAGATATCCAGCTGCTTGACTCAGAGTTCTCTGCGAGCCAATTTTACCGTCAGGACTTTACAAATACTGACAGTCGCGGAGACGTAAGTCACAGCTGCGAGGGCTGAGCATTGAGTCTGACACCGTCTTGACTCACAGCTGCCACCTCCGCTCAATACTCGACTGCGCCTGCCAATATTAATGAATAGGCACATGAGTCACAGCTGTGGGGGCTAAACATTGCGGGTAACACTTGGAACGACCATTAGCATCAATACCTCCACGAGGCAGCAATTCATTGAAGGAATTGTCTCGTGTGAGAGCATGCGTTTACGTTGCCAGGCCTGACAGAGAAGGTCCTTCCTCGGTGCGCGTTTGTTTTCTCTAGATGTCGTGTTCCCAGTGCTTCCCAGGCACCATTCATGATGGCGTCCCTCAAGGCACAGAGACACACGCTCCACCTATGTCGCCGAACCGCCAAAAGGCTCCGAGATCAAAGGTATCATCGTAACAGTCTCCGATGCACTAGGCTGGAAGTTCTCGAACGTGCGGGTGCTTGCCGACACCATGGCTAAGGAAGGACCGTTCCGAGTCTATCTTCCAGGAATCCATGAATGGTTGGTCGTTAACCAAGTACTGATCGCAGGCAGTGAATCATCGGCTCATATCTCTGTCAGGCAGTGCTGCGCCGTCGGACTTCTTGGACATTGTTGATAATCTGCTGTATGACAAAAGTCTCGCAGCATGGCTCTGGAAAGCGTAGCGGCCGCCGCTTCGACAGTCTTCGTCGCGGTTGGTTTACTGATCCTTGCTAGGCACTATACCGTCCGCATCGGGATGGATATTATCCCCCAGAAGATCTTCGCCCGTTTCTCCGTCTCGATGCCCCAGGTCGAATCCTTTGTCACCGCTTTGCGCGAAAACGAACTAGCCAATGTCCCTCTCGGGGCTGCTGATTATTGCTGGGGCGGTAAACACGTCGTCAATCTAGCCTATGGTAAAAGAATGGGAAGCGGAAATCCTTTGATCGATGCCGCTTTCGTCGCCCATCCCAGTCATCTTGCAATTCCTGACGAGATCGAGAAAGTCAAACAGCCGCTTTGGATCGCTGTTGGTGACAACGATCTTGCGCTCAAACCTGCGGGGGTGAATCAGATTAAGGATATTCTCGATCGAAATAAAGACGTCAGAAGCGAGGTTACTGTTTACCCTGGAGCCCGCCATGGCTTTGCGGTGCGATCGAATCGAGGCGTCGAGATAGAAAAGCGACAGGGCGAAGAGGCGCGAGAGCAGGCAATCAATTGATTCAAGTTTAATTCGGGAAAGCTGGAGTAGAGGCTGCTCACTACTGATAACTGTCAGGGCACAATGGTCTAGCACACCCGCAGACTCGAATTTTGGCCACGACTATGTCGGCTGGGTGATAGAGTTGGCATCGTGTCAAGCATCTTGGAGCCTAATAAAGCATCTTGGAGCCTTTTTGAGCCATCTCAATTACATGGAGGCCTTTAGCCCAGAAGGCAAATGTAACCGTTCTTTGATATTCTTTGTGGGGTTGAATATTCCTTGGTTTTCAGCCAAGACACTCGCTCTGGATGATGCATTCGCTGTTTCCTACTAGATCTTGCCTTCGATAAAGAAAAGCCGCTACCAATTATGCGATCTCTCACAACTTTCCATCCAGGTGAATACAATTAATGGACTCGCTATATGATTTTGTTCTCTTCATCCTGATTGTAGTTGAGACGTTCCAAGTGATAGAAGCTTGGCGGCGTCGGCTTCGCTCCTTCCGAAAGTCGGTAAGACATCTTTGTGAGATGCAACAGCGAAGGGTTTTTGGTCTCCGGGCTGTTACAGCCAGATCCTGCAAATCTCTCAGACTTACATCCGCCCAGCGCTTCCTTACAGCAAGCAAAACGGCTTTATACTCCCCAAATCTGGACCTCTACAATGAAGCATGTATCCTCAATCTTTTCTCAACGCACAACGACATTATCCATAACCATACCCCCATCAGCCTTGTTGAAAATTTTCATGTTACTTGCAAAGTGTTTTATTGAAGGGAAACCCGTGTCTGTCTCGGTTCTCCGTCTCGATATGTGGCGACGATGCTATCTCTAAGTCTTCCGATGGGTCTGAGGCCGTTGTGACAGTCTTGTCGATCATTCCAGACACAGTAATACCTGGCTCGAAAAGAAGTGTTGAGATCAATATGGGAAAGTAGATATCGTGATGTTGCTCGGTGATACGTACCTAAAGTGGATTTCGTAGAAAGGGAGAAAACTAAGAAGACGGAGGCAGTGATCTCTACTGAGCTGATGGTTGCGATAGGTTTTAAAACATAACAAAGGGGAGGCAGAAGCGAGTCACAAATGTCCGCGGCTTGTTCAACGAGCTGACGTCTGCATTACACAAAATCTTATAACTTATACAGTGATCGATGGGGTCGAGGCCGTAGCTTAGGACACGCATAGCGGCTATGTCTCGGCTTTGCTCAAAGGCTGTGCCAAAATATCTACGCTGGCTTGCGTAAAGAGTGATGCAAAGGTCTTGAGCTCTGAGATCTTCTGTCGGATAGCGTCCTCATCATAAATCCATTGAAGGATAGTTGTCGTCTGGCGGACTAATATCTCATAATTGCTAACAACATCTAAAGTCGGGAATTGTCCAATACAAACCACTAAGAATAGACTTAATCACGAGACTCGTCCTGGGTATAGTTGTTCGCTGTTTGAACTAGCAGAATGCGTCTCCTCAAGGGTTTCTAGCTAACATCGATCCACATGATTTTGCTGGAATCTTAGCCTATCATCGATCAGGTCTCTCTTGTCCTTGCCTTTGTCGACCTCAATGTTCGATTTGTTTCGTGACTTCGTTCTGCAACTTTCTAACCAGTGGGACTGCAACAAAAGTGAGGTCGATTGGGTTCCTTGTATTGTATTGGGTAGTCTCGCTATCTTTGGATGTGGGAATATAAGAATGCTCGAGAAACTGACGACCCGGAATGCTTCCAATGTCTGGTTACAGTGAGCGTTGTCAGTAATGTGGCCACGCAAAATGTGCCGGAATATGTAGCCCAAGCTTCAGTAACATCTGTTGAGTTGCAAGGACGCTACCAAGACCCTCCAGAGCACAAAGAGAGCTTTGCGTAATACCAATCTTACGCAAAGGGATCAGCAAGTCATTTGAATATTAGCCGCTAATTGTCACCTGGCTAACTTTGCGCGCTAACCCGATCTCTTTGGGCAAGGTCACTGCAAAGAGGCAGAAGACATCGTTGCAAACATAGCCCAATTCGCGGCCGAAACGCTGATCTAAAAGATGGTCTCAATTCCCCGGCTAATTCATCAATGGGAACGTGCCCAATCTTGGCAGCTGACTTGATATCAGAATGGGTCCTACTGTTAACATCCTGGTCTGTCTCCTGGCAACCTGAATTATCATGCTTAATCTGGAACACCTCTCCAGTTGAATAAACTGATGAGAGAGAAGGTTTCGTGTCTCAAGGTAGGCGCTCCTTCTCGACTTATCAATCATGCAAAACCTACGTAGATATTTTATGCAACATTTAGGGCTGAACGTTCCAACCCTAGCGTAAGGCTATTGCATAAGGAATGCACTGCCCTCGCTATGATAACCTCCTGATGTACTGGAGGTTTTCAATGTCTCAAGGCACTGCACAGCATGTTTCAAACGATATAATCGAGCAGTCTATCAACCATGAGGTATGAGAAGACGGGCAAATCACATGGACCTATGCTAGCAGGCCTCAGCGCCAAACGAGCACAGGGTGACTTGTTTAGCACAGCGGCACCTACAGTGCACCGCCAACTGAATGACACCCGGCGACACCAATCTCCCACATCCTCCTCCTCTATGGCCACTATTCAGTCCCGCGTGAGCTCAAGAGATAGCTGCTTTACAGCAGCAGTCGTCCGACCTCTCCATGAGCAGGAAGCAGACGATAACAGCGACGCGGACGAAGAATCAAAGAGCTAGGCTCACGGCTATTGCATCGTAGATCGCGCGGCTCGAGATGCAGTCGTTCGCTGGGCGCGTACTTCAAGACAACGGATCAAGCCTATCGTCCCCACTATCCCGACCGAGTCTGAATTATTATTCAAGGCCCTCGGACTACACGCCGGACAGCATGCTTCCTCTACGGCGCTGCTAGCTCTCCTACCTTCCTCGCTGGCCTACTTGACCTCGATCTTGGCCCAAGTTTGCAATGTGTTACTTCGAGGGGATATCAGATCAAGAGCTGGGGAACACACCAGGTTGTGATTTAGGGCCTGCAGAAGCGGAAGTTGGTGGCATGGTCTATATGGTCAGGTCTGGGGATGAATTGCGAAAGGTAACGGAGTGGCAAGGCTTTGCATACCAGGCAACCATGTTTGGAAACTCTCTTGCGAACGGCGAAAAATCCAGGGCAATGTATTTGCCTATTAGCGGGATCACAACGAGCTCTAGGACTTATACTAGGAACAGTCGAGGACTGATGAAGATCGGATCATCCGCGATAGCAACTATCGTTAGTCGGCGCTAAGGGTTTGCTCCTCCATTCAAAACGAAGGTTTGAGCAACTGCACATAGGGTTTTAATAGCTCACGTCGACCTGCGGAAGACCGATGTCGGTCCACAATGAGCACAAACCTACGATCAGCAGTCGCACAAGGCCTGGTGGATGTTCCTGATGCGTCCCAGAAGATCTGGAAGAGCATTGGCTTTTCAACTTTTGCATGGTAAATCTCTGGGGCTCGCACTTCCAGCGTTTTGACAATCAATGAGATCTGAACTACTCGTAAGCGTTAGACCACGGCGAGGGTTGCGCGCTCCCTCGGCCTCGGCATTCGGGGCGCCTCGGCCTCGCCCATAAAATCTTCGGGATCTCTCTTCTTCCTCCGCACCCATCCGAGCCATGTTCACGCCATTGAACGAATCCCAGAGGTCGGCTCACAGTATCCAGAGTCCTTCTCCGCGCGTGAATGGCTCGCCTGACGATGCTTCTACGAACGACCGGAAACGAAAGAGGAAAGTGCTTTCTTGCTTCACTTGCCGCAGCCGGAAGCTTAGGTGTGACCGCGAGTATCCTTCCTGTGCCAGATGTCGAAACTCCGGATGTGCCGATTCTTGCACCTACGATACTCCTCCTGATCTAAGCTCCAGAACATACGACCGACCGTATCCTCAAGGCGGCACGCAGATAAATCTATTAAGGGCCCCAGCCGCCATCGGTCTACCCCAGGAAGATAGCCTGCGCGCATCATCATCCACTATTCTCCCAGAAATCGCGCAGGCAGCAAGCCAGCGCCGTTCCCAGCAAAGCGAAGGTCGACTACCAGAGAGAAAAGTAGGTTCACTTGAGGTCAGACTCGCCCGACTCGAACGTGCGGTGGGTACAGCTGCCAATGATTCAGAGCCGCTCGAGGAGGCGCAGCCGGACTGTGGGACATCTTTATTCAAAGGCAAAGGCTTCAAGACCCAATTTTACGGCGCCACCTGTCCGATGAGTATTGTAGCTCAGGTGAGCGAACACCAGCGCCAGCCTCGACAGATTGACTAACGGAGGTAGTTTCCTGAGTTCAAGAAATTTATGACACAGAGGATGATGCAGTATCCAGTTATAGTAGACCTGCATCGGGACATGAAGGCCCTAATAACCAGAGCGAAGAGAGCAAAACTGCTGCAGCCTGAGCCCGCTTTCAACAAAATGGCGATGCTGAACATGCTTCCAGCTAAAACGATGATGGACCGCTGTGCAGTTCTGTATTTTGACAAACTCGAGATAATCTACCGAGTTCTACACGAGCCGTCGTTCTGGAGAGACTATGACGAATTCTGGAAAATTACGGAAGTGGGAAACCCCAGCTTTGTAGTGATCCTCCTGCTTGTAATGTCGATTGTGAGCCCCTTAGCTGCTCAAGAGCCTCTGCGATTCATTGGTAGAAGCTCACCGGCTCGTGAAAGCGCCATAAGAATGGTCGAAGCCTGTGAATCCTGGCTTTCCAGGCAGACCCACAAGCATCTCACTCTTGAACTCATTCAAATACAATGCCTGATGGTGATAGCTAAGCAGATGAATCGGATAAAGATGAAGCGAGCATGGATGTCCGCCGGATCTTTGATACGCTTTGGCATGTCAGCAGGTCTGCACCGTGATGCCTCCAGTCTTGGTGAGAGAGTCTCCATCTTTGCGCAAGAAATGCGTAAGCGTCTGTGGGCGACGATGGTAGAGCTCGAGCTACAAGCTTCCTTCGATCGCGGTATGCCGGCCTCATCCGTTGACATTTCAACTCATTGCGGACCTCCAGCAAACATTAGAGACGGCGATCTGGACGTACTGGCACAACAAGCTCCATCTTCGAAGGATGTCCAAATATGGACAACAACGTCTTACTTGCGGCTTTCGTATGGCAGCATCAGTTTACGCGCTTCACTAAACAATCTAATCAACGAGTCTAATGGGATACTGGAATACGGCGACGTGCTGGCCTACGATGAGAAAATACGAGTGACTTTAGGCTCCTTGCCTGATTGGCAGAGCCTCGAAGGGAGTATCACTGAGCATTTGTACAGCCCCGCAGGAAGGTCTGAACGACATAAGTGGACCATATCAAAAACTTTATTGGACCTTCAGCTTCGACAGTTCTTGATTCCGCTGCATAGCTCCTTGGCGCAAGACGCTCACAACAACCCACGGCATCAGCGCTCAGTTATTGTCTGCTACGAGACGACCCACAAAATATTAGCATCACACAATCTGTTGATGGCGTCTGGCACCAATGTATTAAACCTACTTCGGGATGACGTGCTGGGACCCGCTCTGTCCACCTGCCGTATTGTCTATGTCTCGGCTTCACTAAGAGGTAGATGTTTTTTGAACCGCTTTGTAGTTCTCTGCTGAAAAGTCGAAGACAGTATCTCCCTTCAAAGTCTAGGTATGGCGTTCTTGCCGGACATACAAAAGGCCTTGACCTTCTTCGAAGAGAAAGGAAGGCGTAACGGTGCGGGTTTGCAAGAGTTCTGGGGTCTCTCGGCAGCAGAAGCATTGATCCGAACAGAGCTCGCAGTGAAACTCGGCATTGACCACGAACGGCCGATGAAGGATGCTGTTGCCCGAGTGATGGGGATCTATTATAAGATCATAGCCTCCCAGGAGGATCCTTCTATGGCGACATCATTGCATAGGCTCGATGACGAGGTGAGCGGCCACCTTGGCGCTATAATCCCCTTTTCTGACAATCTTAGCCATCCTCTGCAACGATTGAGACTGTACAAGGAGCTGAGCTTGGTCAATTGGACGGGTTTCAGGACCTCTCGGCCTGGGTTTTCGACGACATGTGGAATTTCGACCTTGATGAGTTCCGCCTTGATTGAAAACGTTCGAAGCTGCTCTGCTTGTATAGTCGCTTGATGGGTACTGCCGGACGATGATCAAGCTCTAAACCGCTGCCATCGCTGCTTGCTTATCTATACAACACTGCCATCTCCATTACCTGTCCTGTGTCATCAAAGATATATCGTCTTTGGGAAAGACTGCTTTTTGTTGGGATCATTGTGTGCTCGACGCAGAGAACTCGCAAACGCCCTAGGGGTCTGCGACTAGACCATCAAAGCAATGGTGACATGAAACAGCAGCGCGGCTCCAATGTAGAAGCCGGACAAAGTGCAGCATAGCGATACTGCGACGCGAAGGGACGATTTGCAATCACAGACGACGTTTAGTTTGCATGCTCCAAGTGCGCATAACGAGAATATTGCAATGTACGGTATTGTGCGATAGTATCCAGTCTTAGATGACTTAAGAAACTCAAGTAAAATCATCCTTGGCTTGCAACCTCCATGACAAACGTGGAAGCACAAGTCTCCACGATGTTGAACACATGGTGTTTGTGGGCACTCCTTTCCGAATGGGCTTCGAAGAAATCCAATTGATCATTGGCAGCATGCGGCAAGACTTCGAGATCTTCGGCTGTTTCATGCTTCGAGCAAGGACTTGGCATGCCCAAAGACTGCGGGTAAGCCATTGCCCTTGCCTCAGTAGTCAGACCTTATGCTTACTTATTATTTCGCATGACTATGTACCGTATCACGTGCAACTGCTAAATTCAACAAGATGCTAACTGCATACAGTAAGATAACAAAACTTTTTTTTTCGCATAAGGTTTGAGAGCGAAACCTCGAAAACTTGTCAAAATTAAAAAATAAAAAAAACTTTTTTGCTTTGATGCTAGCACACGTGTACAACACACTATTGATATTTATCTTAATTATAGATAATTAAAACTTATTAAAATCTAGCAACAAACGTAGTCTAGTTAATGTAAAATGTAGTAATTAAGACTCTATTATATGGCGAACATAACGTTGAAATCTATTTTTCAAGAATAACAAGTTTCTGAGGTGTCGCCCTCAGATTCTATAGAAAGATTATTGTACAAGTGCGACACTTAATAATGCGACACTTATCTTGCGACGCATAGAAAGACGCGACACTTAATGATGCGACACTTAATGTCGCGACGCATTAAATCGAGCGTCGCATGCGTCGCATTGCAATAATCTTTTATATGGTCTGAATACTGAGGCAACCATTGCCCAAGCACTCTCAGAACCCAAGGTTCTCCAGATCCCCGAAGTCAGCCATGCCGAAGGCGCAGCCCTAAAGGCTATTGACTTTGAAAGCGCAATGGGAGCCTGGAACGTCTAAAAGACTTTGAGACATACCAAGCAGATATCTCAAGAGCGATCGAAGAATCATCCGGGTTTCCACATGTCAAAATAGTACGTCAGAGCGATTCTGTGCCTGAAGCATGTGAGCCCATGAGACTCTTCGGCCGGGCCCAGGCCCCGAAGCCACCAACTCACAGACCATTTCAAAACGAACCTGATGCCAAAGCTCGGCCAAATTTTAGTCCAACTCTGATTTGACCTCCAACCTCCGCCAACCGACTACAGACTACTAGTCGTGTATTAATCTTAGCCCCTGCAACTAGCCTGCTTCCACATGGCCACTGTATCTCCACCCGCCAGATCCAGTCAAGATCTCCGCCCTGCAATCCGCCGGTCGTCCCGCCGTCTCCGCCACTGCTTCCACCGATTCGTCAAGCTCCGCCCGGCAAACAGGTCCCAATACCAAGGCTCTAAAACCGTTCAGGAGTCGCCAACTCGCGCTCAACCAGCAAGGCGTCCGATTCGTAGTCCCAAACTTCCAGGTTACGATCGTTGCACAGAGCGACATCTTTAGCTGCTCGCAAGAGCCAAGATTATGGTGGCTCAAACGCTCTCCGCGAAAGACCCCAGTGGCATTTCAGCCAAACCGCTTTCTCCATCTTCGCATTGACTTCCTTCAACCAGCTTCAACACCGGCACGGGCACCAAGTCTTGGGTCGTTTAGCAAGCAAATATGATCTACAAGTACGCGGTCTCACTCTACAGCAGGTAGTCAAAATAGGGAACTTGAGTCTATAAGTGATGACTTCTCTCTGGAGAGTCCTCCGTCTTCTACCGGTAACTGTGAAACGTCCCTGTACCTTCGTCAACCATGCATCCTTCAGCGAAAATCATCACTAGCTGGCCGAAGTCGAACTTCGTTAATCCTCTCACCAGAGGTTCGGCGGTCACCGTGGTCAATGTCATTTTCATTACGCTCGTCTTCATATTTGTTGCCTTGAGGTACTACACCAGACTACGAATAACGAAGAGCTTCGGTCTCGATGACTGGATCATTGGCCTGTCCCTCATCCCTACCTTCGCCTTGACAGTCGTCGTCCTCGTTGCCGACAATAACTTTGGATGGAACCGACACTCATGGGACCTGCACGCAGAACGAGGCCCTCCTGGATATAAACTATGCATCACGGCACAGATACTGTTCTTCTGGGCAGCAACGCTGAACAAAATATCGCTGCTTGCCTTCTACAAGCGCCTCACGGGACCCGTCACACCGTTGTGGTATAACCTATGTATTGTGGGAGGGGTAATTTTCCAGGTGGCAATGGTCTTAGCATATTTCCTTGTAGCCCTCCTGGCATGCCGGTCAGTATGCCCTCCTACTTTGCCTAGCAATCGGCTGAAGGATTCTGGTACCACAGTCCACTTTCTGCCTTTTGGGAGCCCCTCGCAACATACCCTCATACGTGCATCGACGAGGGCAAGTTGATGATGTCCTTCAGCGTCATCACAATATTCCTGGATTTCGCCTTACTTATCCTCCCGATACCGATCGTATGGACTCTGCAGCTCTCGATGAAGCAAAAACTAGCCGTCATTTCGTTCTTCGGTGCCGGGATAATTGTGTGCATAGCAGGCATCGTGCATGCTAACTTCGTGGACATAGCGCTCGTCAAGTCGTACGACGAGACCTGGGAGGGGTGATTAGACCATGCCCCGCCGTTCACGAATTTGATCAGCTGACCAGCATACCAGGTGGCCGTTGTGGATTTGCTCTGCTGTAGAAGTCGATCTGGGAATCGTAAGTAATTAGCCCATCAGACCGAGCATCAGCACTGACGTGCGATCCTGTAGATGTGCGTATCGGTGCCTGCCATTCGACCACTACTTGCTATCTACTTCCCTCGCTTGCTGGAATCGGCACGCCCCCCGGCAAGAGCAATCAAAGAGTGGTATGACAGCAACGAGCCCAGAGGTGAAAGCTCCTCCCCATCGAACCCAGCTGTTACAGACAGCAGTTCGGAGTCTTTCCCCAAGAGTCACGACATCAATACGAGAGATCTTGAGAAAGGTTCCCAAGAGCACGTCGCGGTGGGCAACACAACTCATCCAATGGAGTATACCGATGTCCCAAAGCTGGAGAAGTAAGTATAAGGCACAAGATCAACGAAATCAGAACACACGAAAACGCCAGGTATCCTTCTTTTGGAAGGCGTTTTGGGTCACGGTTGATAATGTGGAGGGCGGCGCAGAGTGGGTGCGTGATGTAAGACACGCAACATTACCCCGAACACCATTCGATTATTCGAACTACTCAAGGGGGATCGTACGTCATTCGATGATGTCGGCCGATCTTGTCAGCATTTGTCCTCTCGATCTCCAATTTGTCAAAGCTCTGCATTCTCGGGTTCCTACGTCCTCAAATCAAGACCTCTGCAGGTCAAATCCTCGTCACTTCCAGATCTCTGCGTTTTCGAAACTACATCCATCCCAGTACGGGCGAAGATAGCACTTGATGGACAAAATTCATAAAATTGACAAAAGACGAAGATGTCTATAAGTCGTGGATCGCTGACAGCCTCAAAGGTTCAATAGAATGCAATTACGGGCGGTGCAGGGGCTCGAAGGCAAAACAGTCCCAGATTGTTGTACGTCTACTCAAGCCTACTGTCCCCAGCCAATCCTTGGTAAGATCTAATTTGTGAAGCCACAGGCGTTGATATTTATAGCAAGCAATCCTACGTCCGTAAGAACAGGCGCTATGCAGCTTTTGAGATAGCACGGAAACTGCCACGTGCGTGAGTAAGTTAAAGTAAACTAGAAGTATATACTAGTAAATCATAGTTGACACTAAAATCCTTGGACTATGTTAGTATCCCCGACTAAGGAGTGTCGACGACACCCATGATAAGCTGGGCGAATTCTGATCTGCAGAATGTTCTTGATCTTGCTGGTATGAAGGAAAGCATAAAAGAGGGGGCGGATGGCTGGCATCTCCAGTCCTGATTCTACGTTAGCATTTCGACAACCCTGATAAGTGCTCGCGAGCCATACGCTAGCACCGCACCGCGTTTCAGCCCGATTATGCACTTGCACCGTGCCTTGTCAGGCATCCTTGACAACATGTCAAAATTCTCCAGCAGTTCTCGAGGATATTCCGATTCTGAACTTACTTTTGCAAGCTAGCATCAATTATCAAGCGAGCACCCGTTCATGACAACATGTCATTACCTCCACTTATGCCATTACAAGAATAGGTTCGCAATTGAGTACGGAACGCTACCAACAACATAGCAATGGCTTGCTGCATTCTCAAGCCTCCGAAAAGCTTTACATGTCTCTCGAGACATCCTTGGATGTTCGATGGTAATGAGGTTATAATAGTGGATAGCCTAGTGGGATTTTCTGAGGCTTGAACCCTTCGAGTGTAGGGAGTATCGACGCTGCTTGTTTTGCGAGTCGTTGTATATCTCTATACATGTATGTTGCATGGTCTCGGTGATGTCAATATGTACACTACACCGATGAGCGTTGTCAACGAGAAGCATCTGCGACATGTAAAGTCAACAATCTAATTGTTTTTGACTTGCACTTGTGCCCTTTAAGTCTCCCACACGATGTATCGACGGATGCTTCCAAACGACGAGAAGAGAGAACAAAAAGTGGCCGAACACCGTACTATGTCTCAGGCAAAGCAAAGGAACGTCTCCGAAACTGTTTCTCTACTTGACAAAAGCCTGTCGGCTTAGCTAAGGTGTGGAAGAGCTTTGCGCGGAGGCATCGCCGCCTGGTTTCTTACAGTTGTGCACGACGATGGACGACGAATAAGAAACGCGCGTGTGCTTGTAGTACACGCTTTGCAAATCAACAACAAGGCTTGCTAACAGTTAGATTCAACCGTTATCGCGTCCAAGAAATTGGTTCTCGCTTCCGCAGCATTCGATCACCAAGGCCATGGAGGCCACACATTGAAGGCACCCACCACAAGCTACCATTCAACCATCGCGCTTGGATGTCATGCTTGCACAGCGAATCCCGCGGTTGAGAAAAGCCTAAAAATGACAACGTTTGTAGTAGTACGGGTATCGATAGCCGTCGTAAGGGCCGCGCCCATCTCTGCCACCTCCCTTCGATTGATCTTCGTCGCTAGGTCCTGGGGGTTGTCGGTGGCTCAAAACGGAGTCAAGGAGCCTGCTCAACATCCAAAGCAGCGAGGCGAATGCTGCAAACACGACAAGGAACAGGAGCGTCCCGAGAGCGGAGTCCATGTTTTCGTGAGCTTGTAGCTGCTTGATGGCTTTCAAGGGTTAGACAGTCTGGACCCTGCTCTTTATGTAGAGATTTTCCCCTGGCTATGCTGAAATGCGACAATCTCGGGTTGGGATAGGGAAGTAGAAGGCGTTACAAGCTAAGTCTGAGATCCTGCAGTCGCTCATACTATATACTCACTTTGAGAACGTCAGTGGAATGTTCATGAAACGGCAAATAGTTTGCTTTCCAGGACTTTGGTGGCGAGCCTTGCCCTATTCCTTTGTACTGTTGCAAACGTTTGCTTCTCAAAGAACTCTGCGCGCAGATTTTGTGCTGACACGTTCCCAGCATGTTATTTGACACGTGTACCAGCGAAGAGTGCATCCTTGACTATCCAGCCTCAAACAGGCAGAACATCAAATTAGGATTCAAGCATCGATTCCTTCAATACAGCTATTACGTTTCGAAGTCAAAAGGCTAAGTGAACGCAACTTATGATACACCCCTCGTTGCTCCACTCGATTCTATCCAAGCGCTGCATACACCTCCGAAGTCCTCTATACCGCTGGCCGCCACCAGAGCTGGCCTTTCAGCCCCCTACTTTCGAGGCCGCTACTCGTTCCAAAAGTGACTGTGCGACAACCGTGGATCAATAGCCACAGACACTCTATATCCAGCACGGCCGGCATCGCCTCGACCTTTCAAAAAACGGTCTTCCTTCAGATTGTTGGACCTATATGCACGCCTCTCCTCCAGAAATCCAAAGCCATCCTCATCCTCAGAATCAGATCTGTTGTCGGATTGAATGAATATTCGTCGCCCGTTGTTGACGTCCGGCAGGCAGCATGGGTGTTGTTGTTTCGGAGACGCCGGGCTTAAAGAAATGGGGACCGAGGCTGGGTTTGCGGTTTGAGACGGAGTCGGTATTGTAGCTGGAACCGGTGCAGGAGTGCTATCCTGTTTGAGTTGACAAACAAGGAGATGCGTTGCCCAGATGAGAACGAATGCAGAGCCGAACCATAGCAATGGCCCAAGGAAGAGTCCAGCTCCAATAAGAAGTATACTGGACAGTGGCGTGCATTCACTAAGTCGTGCCAAAGAGTTAGTTACCATTCTGGTGAGAGAGATATGACTATTATCGCCTTAGCAGAGCGGTACTAGGTATGAATCTTTGAACGATCCAGAACGACATGTGGGCTTACCGTTCGAATCTTCTCAGCCGGGCAGCAAAAGGTTGACTTCGCCTTCGTGGAGGTGATTGAGAACGCGGCATTCCAAAGATCGCTTTTCTCAGAAGTCTTCTAAGCAGAAGATGCAAAGGTAAGCGCTTGGCTATTTGCATGTTGTTGCTCTGGCATGTTCCGCCGCCTCTGACTTGGTGTAAAACACGACATTTGCAACCTATAAAGAACTCCAAGACAAACCCGGCCATCTGCATTAGCCATGTCCTCAGCCGGAGTTTATTTCATACAGACTCAGGTCGTTGGCTTTTTCCAGCGGAGAGAAAAAATTCTAAACGGCACTGCATTGCATTGATCCATCTCCAGACGTAAAGCGCATAGCTAATGCAGAATCTCTGAAGCAGGTCCCGAAAAAGATGGGCTATTCCGATGCACATCGGCAACCACCCGAATATTAGAGCAGACGACCGTCAAATCCCGGTTATAACTTCGGGCCTACCCTTGAACCTACAGGGTTTGCAGACCTCCTCAAACGCTTTGCCCTCATTTGCTGTCCCTGTCTGCCGCCCTCCGCGCCCTCGACGTCGTCCCGTGCGGGCTCTCATCCACCGCAGACGCCGGCGCGGAAGTCGCATATGGCGGTGTGTAATCTATCCTCTCGTTGCCTGCTTCCCACGAAAATCCCATCTCGCCTCCTCGTTCAAGAGATCCCGGCTCTGGGTAATCCGCTACTACCGAGCTAGGATATCTCGTTCGATATGAATTTACGGTCTGATTATCTCCTGCGCGGTATGGTGAGTCCACCCTCTCGTGGCTTGAGTGGCACGGTGTCGCCAATCCATCTTGTCTCCGATGGTAATGTGGTTCCCGCAAAGGTCGGGAAGGTGGGAATCGACCCTGCGAGACTGAAGGCGGACTTGCAGGCAGAGGGCCTGAGATTATGGAGTTTGAGGGAAGCCGCGATCTTGGATACGCTTCATCTCCGTGGGACTGCTCACACATGCAGTAGTCACCATACTTATAGCGGTTGTACATAAGCTCGTCTTTGATCCAGTGTGTGACATGCTTCTTCAAGAGTTTACAGACAATAATAACCGATAAGATGAGAAGAACGAGGCCTAAGATGATGCCTAGGGTGATAGCTGCTTTCTTGGATGGGGACCACGATCCTGAGGGTGGTGGCTGAGTTGGAACCATTCTTGGTTGTGATGCAAGGTTTTTCTTCTTTCCTCACACTGTGGTATAGAAATCTGCTGATTTAGGAAAGGATGATGGCGAGCAAGACTTACTTGTATTCCTTGGCTGCCAGATGGACATCCACGAGCTTTGCCTGGGTGCGGTTCATGATCAATTCCAAAGCCGCAAACACTCCTCAACAACTTCAATATCTTTGACCGAATAGCAAACCTATTTGGCTCTTGGTCATGTGGCAGTCTTTCCTCATGCCGGTCAGAATGGATGTCATCTGACATTCCCAACTGTTGTTCAACCACCCGCTTGCTGTTTTATAAACTTAATTACAGCTTTGCTTGATTCTCAGCAGAGACAGAAAGACAAGAAAGACCTCTGGCTCGAGCAAATTTTAAACAACCCAAGAATTCGGCCATTCACCGCTTCTGACCTTTCTAGTAGCCTGTGGTACAAGCACTCTCTGTTCGGGCCGATCTTCACGATACTTCCATCACCCGAGATTGACATCATCGTCGATGTGGGCACGCTAAATATGGTGTCGCAAGTATTTTACGATCTTCTGCCCAATCCAGTACGCAACGAGGACCGTCAAAACCCCTGTCTTGACATACTCAGGCAAATACCATTGCTGTTTCTGAGAAGGTGCCTGGGCTAGACAGAAGCATGGATAGTCGCTCATGTTGATGGTTCAGCGCTCAAGGGATGGGGTTGAGTTGCTAAGATTGAAGGGTTGGATGCGCAAGACAATTACACGTAGTCTTTGATTGGTATAACAGAGGGGCAATTGAGAGAAGTAGCAAAGGCAGGCGGACAGGAAGAGGAGCAACTTCGAAAGAATTTCGTCTAAAGGAACGTCTTGTGGTGGTTTCATATCTTTCTCTGTGGTTTGACAGACGTGGCTGATGGCCAAGTATGTTGTATACGTGCCAGCGCAGTGTTGCTGGACCTCATCGACATCTATGTCACCAGAAACCTGATTAATAAACCACAAACATGGGGAGATGGAGCTATGCAGCGCTATTGAGGAAGAAGGCCATTCCCGCCTGGGCAACAATCTCATGTGGAATTCGGTCTCAGAAAGCTGCGAACTCATGACAAAAAGTAACCGCAGATAACGGTGAGCTAAAATCGATCAACAACCACTCAGCATTATCGAGCCGCTCTTCTAGGTATGATCCCACCTTCTTGGCTCTATCTCCATAATTCTATCTCACACAAAAATGATCTATGATGGTCCCAACAAGCAAGACCTAGCCTCAGCTACAAAAAGTGGTGACGCCATTTCAACTCGCATCTGCTCCTGATCCCGATTCTTCTTCTCGATCCTAATTAGTTCGACCACCGTCGAACGTATCGCCGTTGATTCGCATTCCAGATACATACAGTTGTCCCAGGTGGTAGTGTGGGGTACTTGTTTCTCCTGTACGCATACCCGAGCCTGCAACCCAGTGCAAAGAGTAACAGCGCGGCGATTGGCAAGCACACGACCACCGCGATTGAACCATGTGGTGAGAGTTGCCATGCTGAGGACTCCACTTGTGATGGGTAGTTGTTATGGGGGTAGTTGTTGAGGTAGTTGCTCATCGTGGTAGCTCGATGCGGGGTGGACGACGTAGAATGTTGATGGTTTTAGGTCAGCTTATGTCTTTCCATTGTAAGAAATATTCAGCAGAGAAGATGGCTGCAGGTAGGATTTCTCCTTCATAAGGGACAAAGAAGACAACGCTATCATGGTAGGTAACATGATTGGTAGGAGAACAGCTCATTGATGTCGTGGACTGTTGACTCCAGGGCAAACCATAAAGACGATGATGACAACAGACGTGGAACCTGGCAAAGATCGAGGTGGGGCTGGCAGGGCAAACATCGGAGATCTATTGATCATGCAATCATGTCATCCCGGTAGGCTATGACAGAGGCTCGAGGCATATTGAGGACCATGGCACAACAAAATAGATATGTGCAAAGGCTTAGTAATAATAGGACCACCGTTTTACACTCCGGGATATTTCGTAAGATCGATCGATCACCCTAGCGGAAGCATGTCACAGCAGGCAGAACATGACAGTGGATGTAGAAATTTGCCCGACCAAGAGAAGGAACTGGGAACGTTTCAAATATCTAGGAGCCATGAAGTCTAGCAGCTACAACGCAATGTAATCTCACAAGGAACTCAACCTTCGCGGTTAGATTCATCCGATTGACAGTAAGTCCTTGCATTGACGACTAGCCACTGCTAGGCCCTCAGTTCGTCGAATTACGGCTATCCCGAGGGACGACGCTCGACTCCACTAATGCTTGTGGAGTTATTAGTGATTTGACGATGGGCTGATTCGTGGCGCTCAAAGGCTGTCGATCTCTTGACCGAGTTTCATCTGATGGTAGCCTAGAGGTGGAGAGAGGCTGTGCGCGAGCTTCTCCTGGACGCCGGGATAGGGTCTGTCGTACCACAAGATCGAGCCGCTCACTGACTGGCTTTCGTGGCTCCGGATCTTCAGCCGATTGTTCGTCAGGTGCATGGCTTGGCGAAGAAGCCACACCGCTAAACAAGGGCTCGTCAGGAAGAGGATCCCAGTTTTCTTGCAGAGGACCGCTTGTCAGGCTTTCGCCTTTCGAGGCTGTTTCCACTGGAGACATCTCTACGGCTGTTGGGTCACTGGCAGGATTGAGAATGGTATCATTGTCCCTGCCCCTTCCCTTTCGTTTATTTTCGGTTGTTGTGGTATTAAGTGGGCTAGCATCGTTGCTCGCTATGTGAGACGATGACGAGGCTGTCTCCGTCGTCTTTCCCTTCTGAGCCTTCTGGATGTCGTTCTCCAACCCGGTGATATTCGCTTGCAGCCTTACAATGGTGGCATCTCTGTTACTGACTCGTTGTCCGGCATGCTTCCTTTCTGTTTCCTTGCGGTTGAGTGTCGATTTCCCACGACACTTTCTCCAGAGATACTCGATAGCGATACCAAGAGCTATAACCGTTAAACCTCCGAAAGCCCATATCGAAGCTTGTCTGGCTTTCGTTAGTCCCCAGCCTTTCGGACACTGCGCACAGTAGTTCCTGCAGTATTCTGCGTTGTCATATTGTCGAGGAACCAAGGTTACTTGGGCTAAGATCTGGGCAACTGTCTGATGTGCAATGATCGGCCAAGTGCTCGGATTTGGGGAGGTGCTGAAAGGTGTTGAGAGTTTCATGGTAGGCTACTCGATCTGGAGAGCAAGAAGACTTTGCTGATACCTGGATTGGAGAGCTCTAAAATAGCTGCTAGGTAGACTGTCAATGGCTGGAAGAAATAGTTCTGGCGGACTCTCTGCTACATATAAGCGCTCAACCCGACCTTGTTTGCTTGACTACATCATCCGCTCCATACATGTAGAACGATCCCCAAGAGACTTGCCTCCAACGGGAAGATCGATCTACAGCCCAGCATGTTGTCATAATTAGTGGCGCTGGCTGAACGATCCGAAGTTTTTAGATGAAGTGTCTTGCATTTTTATGGTGTGTAGAGACTCTATGGCAATAACGGATCTTTGCGGGTAGCCCGGTTGAGAAATACGGCTGGACTTGGAGAGCGGTTGGAGGAAAGAATAAGCAGACTGACACAAAATGTGAAATCTTGTTCTCAGGTGGACACTGGATGTTTCCTGCTCAACGATTGAGGAAACGCATCGAATTGCTACGTATGACGATCATTCGCTAACAGTACATGAATCTTCTCAACTTCATGTAAGGCGAGATCAAGAATTTAAGGAGACGGATGATTGAGTATACACAGCTCTGCGGCAAAAGAGCATACCGAAAAGCCCGCAACATTGGAATCCCTTTTAAAGAAGCCGCAGTTTCTACGAGTTGCACGGACATGTACCTTCGCAATTGGATCTGCTGGCTCGAGCCAACTATTGTGCAAAAGTTTTGCTGGATTGTCGTCTTTGGAATAACAGCTATATCTCAAAAACAAACAGATTCACCCTCATTCTCCAATCTGCATCATCAATATCAACGCTCGAAAGATTCTAGTACATCGCCCTGTACACAAAGTATATTTCAATCCCCTGGAATTCCTTCTACTGAACGTATCACAAAATAACACAATATCATACGGTCGACCGCACCTAGCTCCCCTGAGCCGTCCCAAAAGGTACTTGAACTTCAATTGGTACCACAAGACGCTGGATTTCCAGCTCCGCCTAAGCTGCATTGGCCGCTTGGCCTGGATTGATAGTTTGGCCTGGATTACCTATTAGGCCTGGATTGCCTCCTTGGCCCGGATTGCCCACCGGACCCGGATTGCCCACTTGATTCCCAGTACCATTCAAAGGCGGTGCCGGAGGAACGACAGCCCCACCGGGACCTCCCTGGCCTACACCACCGTTCTGATTCCCATTGTGATGATTCTTCTTCTTGGCCGCGGCTTTGGCGCGTTGCTTCTCACGTTCGATTCCAACAAGAGCACCAATCATGAAAAACAGGAGAGCGGTGATCGGCAAGCAGACGAGGACGGCGATTGACGCGCCAGGGGAGAGCTGCCATTCCGAGATGGTCACTTGTGGAGGGTTGTTGTTGTACGGCTGGTAGTCGTAGGGGCTGCTGGTGCCGCCGATTATGACGGCCATGCTGCTGGTTTGGAAAGAGGATTTGGTTTGAGGTTAGGATGAAGGTGGCTGGAAGGGAGATAGTCAATGCTCTGTGGAGGACTTGGGTGTGCAAGGGAAAGATGGAGTAGGGGGTTTCTTCTCCTTTATGTTGAATTTGACGCGATATGTAGCGACCACTCTAAATGCATCAACTGCAAGCCACCATCATAGCTCTTCGAATTTAACAGAGATGGCAAACACAGATCGTATAGGTGGCTCGTCATTATTTTGTTGTCTTTCTGCCACCTGTGTATAAGCGAAGATCTTGTTTGCTATCTGTCCGTCATCAACATCTCTCCTTGAGCTTCTTGGCCTTTTCAACAAGATTTTCACTATTCTAAGCCAGTCTGGATTTCGATTTGTATCCGATCTGTCACAACATCTTGGCCTGTCGGGTTGATACAGCCAGCGCTCCCTTCTGCATGCAGCCGCAATATCATATGACCTACCAGAAATGGCACTTTCGTGCAAGCTAACAAAGAATATCTAGACAACCCCGGATATCATAAAAGTTTCAAAGAAAACAAGGCTTTCTCTGTCGGGAGAATGCTTGTAGTACAGGGAAACTAGAGACGCGCTTCCTCGAAAGCATATTTTTCTCTTGCAGCCAATTCACTCCCAAAACTCCGGCCTAAGACCTTCAATATCGACCCCTCCATATTATCTTGCGAAGCCAACAGATCCGGCATTTTGCTAAACGCCAGCACCCATATGACCTGAAAGGGAGAAGGATCGGTCTTGGTGTCCTTCGCATCAGTGTGGTACGTGCAAGTCACGATCGTTAAACCATCGCTCCAACCCTCGTATTCTCCCCGCAAGCTGTCTCCTCCTTTTCTCAAGCCACAAGACAAAGCCAGCGAGCAACAGTATCACAGCTGGCAAGCTTACGACTATCGCGATCGAAGCCCCTGGTGAAAGATGCCACTCGTTGGCTGCGACTTGGGGAGCGAAATCTTGGTAAGGGTAGTTATTGGGGTAGTTGTACATTTTGACAGTCTGGCTAGGAGAAGATGAGACGGTGTTGTTTGATAACAAGCTGGGTTCAAGGCTGATAGGCTGGTGAAATTAAAGACAGGCTGAGGTTCAGGCTGGTAGGACGGTGGAGTTGGTGACAAGCTTGGGTCGAGGCTGATAGGACGGTGGAATTTATGTTGCGGGTCACTTATGGCGTCGATTCTAGTCCATTTACAGAACTAAGAAGCGGTCTTCTGAAAATAATCTGCTACCGGAAAGGTCGCGGAAGGTAATTTTGTTCTTTATGCTAAAAGAGGCAGCCCATCGAGACCCACCGCTGGACGACCAGCTCATCTTGCCAGCGAATCATCAGCTTGCCTCAGCGGAGAGATATAGGATTGCAGGCTTTTCGTTGGCGAGACCGCCAGCAAGAAAGAAGATCCAAAAGGAAAAGCATGTAAATCGAGGCCAAACTTCGCTATAATCCAAATGTGCTGGCAAGGCAAACATGTGCCTAGCAAGCTGCGCCGATTTCACCCTTTCACAAGCCCCCAAGTGCGGAGAAGTGGAGATTGAGAGACGCCTTACAACGTGGTATGGCAAGAAATATTGGAGGAGGTCGCTGTCCTGGCGTGAGAGAGGCTCCCCAAAGCAGCATGGGATGTACTGAGGATCGTGGCGAGACTGGGGACCTTCTCAAAGAGAGCAAATTTTTAAAGCAGTGTGGATGGTACAAGGAAATACAGGTGACGAAGCAACACGCAGTAATGGGTAAGATATGCCAAAAGAGAATCAGTACAAGAACTGCGAAAGCCGATCACCCTGCGTACCCCATACTGAGCAGGGAACTCCACCACATATACCTGAGAACCCTTCCGAGAACACCAGTCATGGATCTCATAAGATGCAGTATCTAGAATCTTGGCTCCACAGGTTCCTTCAGGAAAGTTCGGTTCAGATCTATCCAAGCGAGATCCAGCACCATCCTACCTCCTGTACCCTGCTTCTGTCGCCTCCTAGATGGCTCTTAGACTGTGGCGTCCGCTGGGCGAGATGTGTTCGTCGTTTCGATGACCAACCCGGCTTTGGTGCCCGTTTTGGCCTTGATGGTCCTGGAAGTCCGGATGTCCCTCCAGGTCTGGCCGGTCTTCATGCACTCGATGTTCGATTCGGCTCCCTTGACTCTCACCAGCATGATGAACCTCGTGGCTTTGAAATTCCGAATGGCCTCCCTGGCCTTCACCGCGCTCCTGAAGTTCGAAATTGATGTCGCTGGCCCTTCGGCTACAACACATGGTTATGGATACGAGACATAGATTTGATAGGACAGACACGCTCAGCAGGATGAGGATTGAGATGAAGAAGGCTTCCTGACCGATGTGCGGGCCCATTCCGGCTGCTGCAGCGTGGTTACGGTCTGTTGATCGTTCGGTATGAAGTAGCTGAGCTTGAAGATAGCAGAGGAAGGGGCCGTTCCGGATTGATGTGTATTCTTTGGGCACACAGATGGTAAGTTGAATCACAGTACTAGGTAGGACTTCTGGAGAGCTATATGAACTACGTCGTTTTCTTTATCCCCGGAAAAAGCCCTCTGCAACTTACATACTCTGTCAAATTGTAAGCATGGCCATGACCTTCCTAGAGCCATAATAGCAAACATGGTGATCACCTTTGTCCTTCCCTCGTTCTGGCTACTCTTGAGCTAGAGTTTTTTCTTGAAAATTTTCACGCCCCGTATGTACGTACGTACTTGAGCTGCATCAAAGATCTGACACTGATGACGAAATGTGGCCTTGGTTGTCTTCTCCATCGCACATTTGCAATCGGAACCTGCCAATCGACTAATGCTTGTGGCTCGATGCATTAAAGACCGCAGAAAGAACGACAGTAATGCCTTCGGAGAAGACAGGACATTCAAGTTACGATGTCATGTAAAGAAAACAAGTTTGCTCACATTTGCGCTGTGTCTCTTCAAAGTCAGGTTACTTAGTACTGTGACTGACATGATAGCAGAGTTACCCTGGTCTCTTCCTGGACACCATTTGTCGTCACCGAAAGAAGAAAAATCAGAAATTGCTCCCAGTGGACAAAAAACCTCAAACATTAGCTACGGCATACGAAGATAGAGCTCCGATGTAGATTCCACTCCCTTGATCGGAGGAACACACGAACGACCCTCACAATGCATCTCTTTTGGGATGGTTTCGGGCTTGAGGTTCAATGGCAGTCTTCAAAGTTTTTCGGCGGAACCTCGGTCCACGCTCACACTAGCACTAGCGCGTTGGAACGCGTGTCTACTTTTCTGACCATATGCCTTGCCGCATGGTATTTGTTCGACAAGTAGTCGCCAATTCAAGAGCCGTCATCGCTTAACGCACTCGAACGTCGGCAACTTCCCACATTCTTGGTAGCAGATCAGACACAGTCAACAAACGATCATGAGATGGCTCATTTCAGCTTGACTCAGAAGTGTGATCAGATCATCGGACTTCGGTGTTGAGGCTGAATAGCAAACAAATCAAGACTGCTTGAGCGGAGTCTTGGGACCGGAAACTTTAGCAATTCAAAATCGCCACCAGAGTACTTCGCATAACGTACGAGCAAGCAGCGCTGTGTGTAGGTAAGAGCGTTGCTGCTCATGTCCTTGAGAACTAAAATTGACGTCCTTGTGATCGGGATTGGGAAAGATGGGTCTTTTCTTATACCTGCTTCGGTCTTCGCGACTTTCAAAGATACCACCCAGAAGGTTTGATATGCTCTCTCTCTTCCTTTTCTCACTACATGTATAGCTATCGCGATTGCTAGACCTTGTGATCTTTCTAAGTCTTGCAAGTCTTGCTCGATCTGAACATGGCTGTCATGTTATCCAGGTCTTCCTCGTTGTCCTTCAAGATCAAGTTTGCTATGGCAATTCTTCGTGGCTAGATCAGCCAACTTTACCTGTGATACCGAGAAATAGATTCGTCTCAATAAATCGGCAAGACCAGCGAAATCTCTGGCGGTGAGATTGTGGCTCGTTGGCCAACCCAGATCTCTCTTGAACACAAACATCATTTCCAATCTTCAAGTCAAACATTTTCTATAAGACGTGGCTATTCGTGAAGCGGTCGAATTTTGCATCAGATCAGCACCATTGTCAAAAATGAACCCGCCATCTCTTCCACCGCAATTCAATTCTTCCTCCCAAGCGTCTGCAGCATGGCCGCCAATCCCGAATTCTACAGGCTCTGCTCCGCCATGGATACTGTTCACCCGTGGACAACCTCCTCCTACAACACTACTTACCAAAGCCAAACGCAACGACGCCCAATGTCGCATCCCTGTTACGACCTGGCCAGGCATCGGCCTATCTTCCAGCACGGTCACAGTAGAGCTACCTTGCACATCAACACCCTGGAACATAGCTGGAACTCCCATCTCTGAAGGCTCGCCGCAACAACCAGCAGTGGCAACAGCAGTCACACCGACCACAGTCAATATGGTGCAACAGCCAGGGGCTACGACCCAGCAAGGCTCCAGCGCATCGAGCACGAGTCCAGCGAGTATTCTACATATGGACGAAGGTGGTGTAGCGGCGATAATAAGTGTTCTCTCGGTCGCGGTGCTAGGGGCTGGAATCGGTTGTTACTTTTGGGGGCGGAAGATGGGGATGATTAAGTGGAGAAGGGCGAATCAGAATGCTGCACAAGGGCTTCAACCGCACCTTCATGGACAAGGCCAGTGAAATAAACATTAGGTCTACAACGTTCCGCAGCACCCTGGGACTTCTGTTGTGCAGTAGTTGACGCCGTTGGACCTGTGGAATGCGCAGTGCAGCTGTTACAGCGTGGTCGATGAAATTACTAGTGTTGCCTGTTTTTCAAGGATAATAATGCTTACGGTTTGGTCTTCCTCAGAGGTGCATGAGCTTGGTGCAAGCAAGATATTCGTGGTACCTCTACTGACCTGTCATCACTCACATTCAGCTATTCTCGAGACAATCCTTCTCATTTCGACAACGGCTCACAATAGAAAATTCTAGGATTACATCAGGCCTTGTTGGCCATCAAAGCCGAGCTTCCTTAATCAAAACTCCATAAAGCAACCCCAGGCCAACCTTTTCAAAATACCAATTCGCATCCCAACGCCGTCAACTCAATCCTTAGCCCCTCCAACTCTTTTACTATGCCCCCTTTACCTTTCCCTCTCGATCTCGTCTACCACCCCCTCCAAGTTCCTTCCCTCTTCCACACACAAGCTACACATCCCGCACCTCCACCTCCAGACTCGGCGACCTAGACCCAGACCTCCCTTCCTCATTCCCATCCCCCTCAGAATCCGGCGAACGGGCCTCACCCCGTCCCCTTTCTCCACTCCCCGCCGCCGAAGCACGCTCGCTCTGACGTGACGAAGACTTACTCAAAGGCTCTGCCCGCGGCGACTCAGAGCGACTCCTCGACAACCTCTCTTCCCCATTTCTCTCCACGTCAGGACCCGGCCAACGGCCCTCATCCAAATCCCCCGGTTCCCGTCCGTTCTCAGCTTGGTTCCTCTCTTCTCTCCCAGCGACCGAAGATCGATCACTCCCAGGCGACGGAGACTTACTCAAAGGCTCTTCCCACCGCGACGAAGAGCGACTACTCGGCGACTTCCCCTCCTCTTCCGGAAAGACTGCTTCTCGTTCCTCCTCGTCGTCCTGCCCCCGCTTTCCACTTTCCGCCGAAGAACGCTCGCTCTGAGAAAAAGAGGACTCACTCCGAGGCTTTCCCCTTGGCGATTCAGAACGACTCCTCAACGACAGGGTCTCCTTCTGCGGAGATCGAGCTTCGAAACCGGGATCAGCAGACGTTCTGCTCACATCAGACGCTACCCCACCCCCTCCATCTCCCAATGCCGCTTTCCCTAGCCCCGGGCTTCTCCTCTCTTCTCCCCACTCTTCAGCCTCTCCCACACTGCCATCACGCCGCTGAGCTGCCCCCTGCCCGCTCTCTACCTCGCCTGCATATTCCGTGCGATTCTCCTCAGGCCTGCTGCTGATGCTGCCACGGCGAGAGCGTCTCACCTCATCAGATCCGAATTTCTGGTTTTGGGGAAATGGGCGGGTTTTGGCATTCTCGAAACGCTCTGCCGTCGAAGCCTGGGCGCGATATACGGATGCCACCCGTGGTTTTCTGCGAGGACCGTGGGAGGGGCCGCGCATTTGATGGCTGGCTGGAGATAAGGGGACTGCGTTGCGACTCGGCCTTTGATTCTGGGACTCGCTGGTAGGCGCGGATCTGCGAGAAGGAGGGGGCTGGGCAGGCCATGTCGGGGCGCTCGTCGGTGGTTTGGGTTGGTTGTAGGTTGTAGGTGCTTGCGGTGCTGTTGGGCTGTGGAATTGGAGGGGGGCGGTCCAGTATCGATCTCTGGGTGTTCTTCCTTCAGGTTGAGGGCGTGAAGATGAGTCCGTCCGGCCTCTGACTGGCTTGTCAACTCGATAATCTGTATGGAATGCATTTCGAGCAGCTGCCGCATTGTTCGTGGCCCGTCCGTTATTCGCAGCAGCTGCATTCCTAGCAACCGCCTCCGCCCCTCTCCTCCTCCAATCCTCCCACATCTTCTCCCTCCCCCGTTCTCTTTCCTGCTCCTCCCTTCTCGTCTCCACCCCCCTTGCCTGCTCTTTCCTCTTTCTCTCAACCTCCCTCTCCACCTCCCGTCTCCCCTTCGCCTTACCATCATCGTAGCCACTATTATAATTGCTGTTATTACCACAGTAATAAGCAGCCGCGCAAGCGATAAACGCTACACACGTCAGCACGAGCGGGATCGTGACCGTGAGAGCGACGACGGTGCCTTTGGAAAGGCCGGAGTAGGAGGGCTTGGTGGGTTGGGGGTCGCGGCACGGGAGGTATGTCGTGGAAGGCGTGGGGCCGAGAGGACCCCATGCTGTGGTTGGCGAGGGGCAGAGTCGTGGCTGTTGGGGGTTTTGGCGGGGACGGAGGAGGTTCGCGCTAGTTGTCGTAGGTGTTGGGGATGGTGAGGGAGGGGCCATGCTGATGGTGATCTCTGTGGTTCAGCTGTGTCATTCTGGTGGTAGAGTGGAGCGCCATTGCTGATATAGGGGAGGGAGAACAAAGGAGGGATACTCTTGCGGTTTGATCATCTGTTTTCTGCTTGCGCTATATCAATTAGACGCATATACATATACATTACATACAGTCCTTGATCACGTGGAACAGGTAGGAGTGGTTTGCCGATGAGCAAACCATAATGCCCAAACAGTTTTGCCCTGCCAAAAAGATGGAGGAAAAGTAAGGCAAGGTATTGCAGGAGTATTATAGAGAAATAGAGAATAAATCGTCAGGAAAGGGGGCATTAGACCTGAACTGCTGCCATTTCAATTGTGCGCCCTAGAACCCGAAACCCCCTTCCAGGGGTAACGAGAGAAACACCGCCACTGCAAATGCTGATAATTCCATCAAGCGCTGCGAAAGCAATCGACTAGGAAAAGCCCTCAATCATGGCCGACCCGTGACGCCGTTCATTCCAGCAGTAAGCTCAGTGATGATGAACATTGCCCGGCCCTTCTCTGCTAGATGGTAGTGTCACAAAGTCTTAGCCGTCCTTCCCCAGCAGCTTTCCGGGTCAACCAGAGAAGTATGCTTTGCCAATTGCAGCTTGGTAAGCTGCCTGCTCTTCGGAATTAATTATTTTTGCGCTTGAGTCCTTCACTTCTGCTAAGATCGAGCTCAATAAAGGAGAGTTCGGAGACGGCTGGCTCGAATCAGAGGCTTGAGGCGGTCAGTTTTCAAAGCTTCCCTGATGGCACCCGGCTCCTGCTCCTTGAGATTCATAGGTTGACTCGTGGCAGATCCAGTACCGTGGCAATCTCGATGATATCTTCTTCGGCCGGCGAGACGAGGCTTCTGCTGGTCAGTATGTCGCCCGTGAGAGCGCTGACGAGGCCTTCGGCGGTGGCCAATACTGCTGTGAGAGCGGCCTGACGTCAGTACCATCATTCTGGGGCGCACTGGGTTGCGTCGAGACATCCTTGCAGGTGTAGTTCTTCTGTTCACCTGGAACTAGCCTCCGCGCAAGAACCTCCAGACACATTTCACTTAAAAGCGAAGGCTGAAGGCTAAGATTTGCTGGTAGTCCAGCGTCCGGGCTTCGAAACCTGTAACAGCTTAGAACGGTTGCTGACGGAGGCGATGTCAAAGGATGGCTTTTGACGATCATTCGATGTCGACCTTGCCATTTCAAGCGTACAAGGCCGATTTCAAGGACAACAAGTAAAACACCAACAGCAACAACGACCGCTTTGGCAGTAGAGCCAAGGTATGGCGGAGCTTTCCTCATTTGGGACCATATATTTGCTAGAAGGGGAATTTTTTTGAAGTGTGACTCTCGCTATTGTAAAGTCTAGCCATAGGCAGGTCGATGTGAGGGCTTAGCGTGCTCTTGATTAGCTATATATAGAGAAAAGAATGGAGATGAAGATACAACACAAAGGATACGGGGAGTCTTGACTTTGAAGAGATGTACAATGCAATTTATGTGCATTGGAGGAAACACCCTGGCAGGTTGAGTCCTTGAGTCTTTTTCTTGCAGCACATATCGAGACACAGCTGGGACTGGGAAGAACAAAGCTTACAAGTCCCTCAGCATACGACGCAATAATGAAGAACAAGCAACAACGTGGAAGAGGGGAATCCATGATGCTGAGCAGTCCTCCGGAGCGAATAGAAAGTTTCAAGAGATCCCAACTTGACAGACCGTAAGTTTGCCGACCTCTTCACTCCACCCAACGAAGAGATTGTACCTCAGGAACAGCAAGCGGTGTTCCAGGTATTTGAGTACGGTCGTGTTGCACTCAGCGAAATCTTCTGCCGTCCTGCCTAGTAGTTGCTCCCAAGCAGCAGGCGCCCAGATCAGCTTTCCACAGCCGATGCTCCCAGTCTCGTCAATCAACATGCCGACCTATTGCAGTTCAGCTGTTCGGACTGAAAGTATCGGAGCTCTCTGGCTCGAGATTATTACTGCGTACTATGCGAGGATTGATTCCAAGCTCAACGTCCTTGTCGCACTGTTTGCATTTCGCTACGTGCTTTTTAGCGAAAATTGGTACGCCGCAACTATGTCCTTCTATTAGCATCGAAGATTGACAGACTGAGCGTCCTACCATTCGTGACAAAACATCATACTACGTTGTTGAAGGCTGATGATGTTCATTTCAAGAAGGATGACGCTGATCCATCCCAGAAGGCGTTCTGGTATCTTGTTAACACAGATGCCCCATCATTATTTGGACACAGTCTGGCTATACCGTGAGGTGCCACACGGGCACTAATTCGAATTCAGCTGCAGTCAATCTTCGGAAGATGGAAAGCATACAATTCATCGATATCAGCAAGGGTGTAAAGCACTCGTTGCTCGGAAGTAAGCGCAGTCTCGACCGTCTCAGTATCAAACACTGCTCCGGTTAGTCTGCCGAATCAATCTACATCGGATTTGCACACCTTCTTTGGGAAAGGGCGGATTGACATGTTCCCTCTTTGTCAAGTTCTGGGCAAACTTCCTCAACCAGAAGGCATCAGTCATGCAAGGGTCTATATCCACGTGCGTCTTGGTGTCAATAGTAAGCGTTGGACGTCCTTCGGTTTTGAGACCCGGGCTTGACATGAGTAGTATGGTTGATGAAACCTTCCAGGCGGACGATGACATAGCAAGACAGTTCCACAACTGGAGAGTCGCATCCGAAGTATCGTCGAAAACACCGACGTCGACCTTCTCAGCCTGTCTGCCTTTCTTGGTGGTGACTGCAGCTTTCGATCAGCACACGCACTTAGCTTGTCGGTATGACGAAGGCTTACACGTCTTCCTCCCTCCGATACTCTTCACGCACACTAGCACCTTCGCATCTAATACCTCATGGCCCCCTTCGAGAAAACTCTTCAGTGTCATCAAACCTGGTAGTTGTTTGCCCTCCTGATATCCCATCGGCATTTTGCACATCGTGCCGTCATCACTCTTCTCTTGTATGAGGAAGTAGCAGCTATTGTCCTTCTCGGGGAAGATCGAAGTCATCAACGTAGCGTTCTGCGCGGTTATAGAGTTCGACTCGGCACTGGAAACATGAGGGGTCCAGATCGAGACCAGCCCACCAAGTCGGATGCGGTAGTCGATTTTGTCATACCACAGACGGACCTAATGAGAGAAGTAAGAAAAGTGACGTCTCCTGGTTACAAGGAAACTCACCACGAGAGCACCGGTATCATCTTTGATTACCATCTTAAGGCAGCCCTTTGCAGCATGGGGGGCTTTACTGGGGGTTTCTAGGACGAAGAAGTTGACCACTCTTCCCATGATGGTGACGCAGCCTGGCCCTGGTGTCACTGTCTCGATGTCAACTTCCTCGTAAATACCGCGAGGTTGCCAATGAGGGAGATTCGGTGGAAAAATTGTAGCCTCCACTTCCTCCGCTGTAAATCCATCGCCAGCCGCGAGTGGCGAGTTGCTCGCTTTGTCCTCCTGGGCTGGTGAGACTTCTGGCTGGAAGAAGGACTGAATTGAAGGAAATTGCGGAGGCATTGCGAAATAATAGCCAGGCGGTTCTCTGGTTTGTATCACGCAGGGTTTGCCAAGGCGCCGACTTAGACGTGCTGGATATGGGGAGAAATCTATTCATATGTGGTAGGCAACCAAGGTCGATGGGCTATGGAAGATGGCGTTCGAAAGCCATGCTCTGAATCGAGGTAGAAGAAGTACGCAGAGGAGATGGAGTGCGCTTTGTGGAACCTCGCTAAGGTTGTCGCAAGCCGGCCTTGGCAGTATTGAGGAATTGTAGAAAGGGTTGTATCGCCAGTTGCTTCATGGTCATTTCAAAGTGGGAATTCAAACATACGGTAGAGTCTATTTGCCATATTCTCTTCGATATGTCTGGGTAGGTGGACGTAATGAATGGATAGAGTGAGCAACTACCTACCTCAGTCGAACATAGAATCTACCAATATCTAAACCACCACTACACATAAAATTGCACCCATCATCATATGTATAGCTCCATGTCTGTCTAAAACAGCTTGTGCTCAAGCGTCATATCCGACTCGGGCTGCAGACCAACACAAGCACGGAAGATGTTCGTAAGAGCGCCACGCTGTTTGGCCAGAGCGTTAACAACAGGAGTGCCAGGAGGAGTCAGTGGTGCCTGACACGCTGTTAGCGTTAGGAAGATGCGGAGGATAGTGTTTCACTAACCTTGAGCATGTAGCTCAGAATGCTCAGCACACTGTGGAAGCCTTGGTAGTCTTTCGCACCATTGCCGGCATCAGACTTCCAGGTGATACGCGTCATCATCTCAGCAATAATGACAAGGTCGATGATCAACGGAGAAGCCAGGAGGGAGTCCTCGCAGACATTGAAGAGACTGATAGTCTGATGACCACCCATGAAAATCTCCGCGTAGTACTCATCCAAAGCGCGTTTGTTGTCGCCGACTGCCGGCATATACTTGATGACAACGGTGTGGTCAGGATGCTCGCCAGGCTTGTAGAGCACATTGTTTGCCGCGACCATGTCATCCACAACGTTGGACTTGGAGATCTCCTTGGAACGAAATTGCTTCTGAGAGCTCAAGTTCATCCCGTCGTTGTTGCCAAGGTGATTGTAACTGGCAATTGAGGTGAGCTTGATCCCGGCATTGATCATGAAGTCGACGAGGGCGGATTTCATCTTCGTCTGACCCGACTTGAAGTCGTCTCCACCAATGAAAGATTCATGCTGCTCGGCAAGCTCAATGGCACCTGGAACAAAGGTATTCTGAGGGGACCCATTAATGAAAGGGGAGTTTTCCAGGATACACGCAATAGCGAAGACGGTTGACGGAGACACCTCGTCATGACCAGACTCTACGGCCTTCATGAGGTTCTGCGCAGTGTCGTTGACTCCTTCAATGACATCGGCAAAGCGCTCGGTGTTGGCAGTCCACTGAACAATGACTTTGTCGAGTGCGTGGACATCCTTGAACTCACTGTGCAAAGATTAGAGCGGGATCAGTTTTTATACGCAGGGTACATACCGGATATCCTTGCGGATCTTCTCCACATGGGCCATGCAAGCCTTAGAGCCCTCGAGCACATTGTCGGCGCGATCACCTTGGTTCGCCGCGATAAAATCAGGGTAGTACGGGCTCGGGAGAGGCTTCATGTTGACCATCTCCTTCTTGACCATGTCTTTCAAGGTAGGCTCCAACACACCTGCCCTATCCATGGCCTTGGCAAGGTTCATGCCGCTGATATCCCACCCACCAATGACAAGATCGTTCGGGCGCACCATAGGAAGCACGTCATGAAAGGGGATGTTGATCTCCTTCCCAGTCTTGGCTTCGGTCCCAAGCTTCATCGTAGATCCCATAACAACGGAGCCATAGTAGTTGGCGGCCTGTGGGCCTTGGCGAGTCTGCCACACCAAGCCACGACGATTGGCGATAATGCCGGCCGTGACCGTGGATCCGTTGTTCCCACCCCATCCGACGAGCATCATACCAACCTTACCCACTTGACGCTCAATCTTGAAGTCGTATACCGTCTCTTTCGGCTTAGCGATATAATTTCCATTGGCGCCCTGGGAGACCGAAGTAGTATGGTAGGTGTACCTGGTCTTTATCTCCTTATCGGTGTACACGACATTGGGTGAGTCCACGGTGAAAGGGTCCGTCTTGACATCGCCTGCCGCGGTGTGGTGCGAGCCATGGATGGCGCCGTTAGGCTCTAGTGCGTGGGGAGCCATCGTATTCGGTCACGTAAAGGGCTCCAAGTTCCTGTAAGGTGTTTATCGTAACTTATTTCCTACTACTTGGTGTAGGGCGAATCCGATGCACCTCCGGGGGCGGAAGCACGTCGGGATCCGTTGAACGGATGGTGAACGCTGGAGAAGAGTACGTCAGTGTATGATGGTTTCCTAGGGCTCCCTGGAATATGCACAAGGGAATCTCGCAATGCTCTGGCGAACGAGACCCCGGACAGGTAGGGGGTGGACTGGACGGAGGATAGACTTACGAGTTGAGCAGATTAGAAAACGTCTTGGCGGTTTGGTGATCGCACTCGTTGTGCGATCGAGCAAGGACAGTGTTGTCTGGATGCTGGAGAGATCTGACTTCGAACGTTGTGCCTTGGAATAGCTGTGGGAAGAAAAGATCAATCGCGTAAAGTAGTTGGATTTTGTTGGCGAGTCACATGCTCTCGAACCAAGGGAACCCCCCCACCAGTTTTACCCCACTAGTCTCCGGCCAGTGGAGGCCTGATGCAAGATTTCCATTCACTTCGTACCTAAGTAAGGTACTCACTAACCTTGCCTTGTCAACATCTAACAAATGTTTCCGGCCGGTACATGCCCCCAATGAATGATACCAATGATGACAGTTCCTATTGAACAATGTTCTCGACGGTATATACTTCTACGCTCGAAGATGCGACCACAACAATCAAGCTTGGCTGCTTTACGCCTAGGCATGGACTATGATAACTCAGCGCTTGCGGCATGCAACAACATCGGCCCAGCTGCTACTTGGCGGTGAGGCTCTGGTGGGAAGAACTACTGCATGAGGAAGTCTTATCTCTCCAGTAGCAATGGCGGACGGAAAAAGATCGAGGGAGGGTAGGATTGTTGTAGACATCTCTCAGAACATGGAATCGAGCAGGCAGCTTAGTACATCGAATTCATTCCGACAGCGGGTCAATGTCACGATGGCCTTTTTGAAGGCCACTTTGACCAACAACTAAGGGCAGCGGAAACGCTTGGCACAAGACGAGCTACGCCGGCCGTCGGGTCTGAGCAGTCTTGCCGGATCGGCAGGGGATACACTGCTTTGGGACGTGGCTCTTGAGTCTTGAACGCTTGCGTTGCGCTAGAGGGTCACTTGCATTAACGAGCCTTCCGCTGCTCGGGCCTTATTTCAAGCTTCGATTGCTCCACATTGTCGGAGCGTGAAAGAGGGGGAGGATGGCATGGTGGTGTGACAGCTCTCTCAGTCAAGCTACTTGGTTCATCGTAGTCTTGCAATGAAGTATTTTACCTGACTTGATCATGAGTGTTCTGGACAATGTTCGGAGCCAGATGCTAGAGGCGTGCCTCTTGGACCCTGGTCTGGGGAATTCGAGTTCGGCGCGAAAGATCCGAACGATAACAATGCATCCTCGAGACATCCCTGTCGTGCATACTGTATTGCCGCTTGTCCATCCTGCACACTTATTGGAAGGCACCGAGCCCAAAGATTTCTTTGCATGCTTGAAACGAGAACAAAACTGAAGTTGTTCGTGTATCAGCGGTCTGGGCCAGCAAAACCCTCCTTGTTGCATCCAATCTACCTCGATTCTCCCGACAACGGCACACGCGCAACGTTCATTGTCCACCACTATCCCACCTCCTCACTATCATCATCGACTCTCTGAGATCAAGCAATCTCACTTGCCTTACTACTGGATATCGAGAAGGAGAATTAATCGTGATCGACACTAATGACCCACCAATCCCCGCGCCGCCTCTAGCCCAGGGGTCGTCACATTGACCTCAACTTCATTTCCCGCGGCGCCAGTCGACGAATGGGGGATTTGAATTGCCCTTACTCACGACGACTACTACTGCTACCCGATTCGGCGCCTACTCTAATGGTCACCTGAGCTATCGAGGCTTTGCATGAGGAACGTCTCCGTCAATGCCTGCTGGTCGGCATCGTTACACAGTCCCGAACCTGGTGTTCGCATGACAAGAGAAGGAACTTTCGGGATTCGACCGGTTTGCTGCAGGACTGCATGTCCGAGCCCTCGAGCCCCACATTTGGAGTAAAAGGAACGAAGAAGAGGACTGGCTGCCATCATGGCCTCCGCACCAAGAGCGTTAAGCATGTTGCCCGCCATCAAATGCTCCAGCTGCGGTGTCGAGATCGAGATCTCAATGATGGGAGAGCATGTCTGTTCGCAGGGTATATCGTCTTCACGACGTCTAATTCCGTGCCCGCCTAACGACTCGCAGCTCCTAAACCCGGTCCGCAGCAGCAACTATTGAACAGGCCCCTTGCTCCCTCGTCTTTGAAATATAACAAGATCGAACAGAGCAATTCGAAAGTTGAACCAAACTCTTCCGCCATGAGTATGATAGACCGGAGCTCTACATTACGGAAATGTAACTAACCTTTATAGAAGACCGCCCATATCGGCCATATGCTTTCACTCCTCACAAGCCCTCCCACCTCCCACGAACGAGTTTCCCCACTCCGCCCTTTTCGCCTCCACGAAGGAGTGCGACGCTGCCCGTCATACCACCGTCGCCAAAGGCGACATCCCAGGACTCTGCTTTTCCCATCTTTCCCACCACGAGATCACGTAGTGCAACTCCCACAACTCCAATCGAACCGACTCGCCCTGCTGGATTCGAACAGCGTAACCTACATCCGCAACAGGATACATTCGGCGTATCTGCACCGCTCAGTCCCAGACGCATGGGCAGAGATGACGTTATCTCTAGGTTGAATGCGATCTCGCCAGGGCCTTTCGACACCAACAGCAGTCGAGGGCACAAGAGAAACCCAGCTTCGAATAGCAGTATGGATGACTTCATCCGACCGGCCAACAGTGGCAACGTCGGAAAGCCTTCGCCGCAAAAGTCGGAGGCAAGTTCCGGTCATCGTCATCTGTCCCGATCAAATACGAGCAGCACGCTTCGATGCAAGAAATCCATAGACCAGCCAAAGCCAACCTTGCCTGGTGAACATGCGAGTATAGGATGTTCCAAGTCAGCAGTCCCTTACACCAAGGAGCCTTTGCACGACGCGGCAAAGTCTGCGCAGCCACATCCACTGCTTGCGCAGCTCGGTCGTTCACAGACTTCGCCCGTAGGAAGCGTAGGGCCTGGCAGGTACGGAAGTATAGAGACTGCATTCCGCGAAGCAGCTTCGGAACAATCGCAGGCCAAAGCTGCACTACACCGCCCCAAACCATCTGTAGCTGCAGCCATACGACCCCTTGACGAGATTGGGAGCATGAGTTCATTCAGGCCCTCCAAGTCTTTGAGACGACGTACGGAGTCAGCAGCTGTCGAAGAGGCCGACCCAGCACCCGCAAAGACAGAAGCTAGGAATGACGACAGATACCAAGATGCGCCCCCAGTGCCTAAACCTAATCGAGCTCTCGATTTCGACATCGGAAATCCATACCACTTCTCCACAGAGTCGTATTCCTCAAATGATTCTTCGGGCTCTGATGTACGGACTGCCAGCTCACGGTCCAGCCCCCCATTGAGCGGCTCACCACAAAGGCCAGACGGTAAGGCTGATAGCAGCCGGCTGGACAACCTGATGAACGACTTCCGATTGGATCTAGACTCACCCCCAGTGTTAGAGCCACCTGTAGCAGCCCGTCGTGGCGCACCACCCAGCTTCAGCAGACCCATGTACACCAGACTGACAGAGCCACAACGGGATCGTGAACTAGTCAAGAGACCTTCGATGGGAAGCTTGCGCCGACCATCGGATGACGATATTGCACCTTCGTATCCACTCCAGCAAAGCACCCTTGGCGGCTCCTCTGCACCTCCAGCAATGCAAGCGTCTCCGCCACGTGCTCGAAAGCCCACACCTGTCAATAAAGGCAGCTGTAGAGGTTGTGGGGAGCTTATCTGTGGTAAATCCGTCAGCTCGGCGGACGGTCGGCTCACCGGTCGTTACCACAGGCCATGTTTCGTATGTCAGACGTGCAAGAAGCCTTTCCAGACCACCGATTTTTACGTCATCAGCAACTATCCCTACTGCGCACGTCACTATCATCAATTGAACGATTCGTTGTGTACCACGTGTGATGGGGGGATTGAAGGACAGTATCTCGAAACGGAGGTGAAGCAGAAATACCATCCTTATTGCTTTACTTGCCAGGTAGGCTTGGACCATATGACTACTGATGTGGGAACAATGTGCGCTAACATTTCTCTGCAGGACTGCCAGCGGCCGCTTCGTGATGATTACTTCGAGGTGAGCGGCAAAACCTATTGCGAACAACACGCCTTCCGTGCAGCGCAGCGGACGCCTTTCCTCGGACCAGGTCGTCGACATCCCGAGCGAAGAACGACGCGTCTAATGATGATGTGATGCCACCCGCTCTGGACCAACCTGGTTTGCATTGAGCGAATATCTAGTTCTACGTTCTACTTTTCCACCTGTAATCTGATTTCTGATACCCTTCTCCTCGCGTTGGCTTTGCGAAGATCGATCAAAGAGAAACACTCGTTCTTAATGTTTATATACCCATAGCGTAGCATTTGGATTGGTGGCACTTTCATTGATTCATGCACAGAATCTACTTACTGCTTCATATTCATGTCTATATTTATCCACATCATCGAGATTCATTTGCCCGTGATACGCATCTCTTGTCATTCCAGCATTCGTCATCAGCTACTTGGCACTGTGTAGAAATACTGATCCGCCAAGACTTGATATGCCCGAATCGGCCCACTATTAACCAAAGTTCACACGACCGACCATGCACACATCCTCTAGCCGCAACGCACAAGACACGCGACAACGGCGTCGTACAAGATTCATGCCCTGCTCCATCGCCGATCATTCACTCTCCGCCCCACCATACTCGACGATCACAGCGAACCCCAACTCTTGTGCCTGCATCGGCCCAGCATCACGGACAACCTCGAACAGGTCTCTGTGCAGGGCGTAGCACCACCGGCAGAAGTCGCCGCCACGGAACGCCCCCATATCTGCAGCTCAACGTACCGCACATCCATCTCCACACACGTGCAGCTCGCGGAGTCTGATCCAGCACGCCCGCCCGTATTCTTCCGGATGGGTGTTCCAACTTAGCTCCCCCCCGTCAGAGACGCGTTCCTTAGCGAGTATCCACTCGCGAAGTCGCGAGCTCCCTCTCCACCGCGCGCCCAACGTCTGGCCTGCTCTGTCTGTCAAAGCCGCAGATGTCGTTATTCGGTCACCTCTCATATGGATCTCTCCAGCATTCTGATGCCGAGCTTGGGATTATGTAGTGAAAGGCGGAAGTGCCCGTTTTCATCCAATCCATTTCATCCTTTCCAGAGCGCCTAGTATGGGCAGACTGCAGTTCGGATTGACTTCCCCCCCCATCCAACTTCCCAGAGCCTTTGTGCGCCTGTCTCCCAGCACACTTCTCGCGGCTCCTGAAACACATGAAAACACCTGCCTTACTATCCAACCACCAAAATCTACCTCTGTCCCTCTAACCCTCGCATGCGTAGATCTGTGTCTGTCAACAAGGAGCCACCATCCCTCATCTCGAACCGGGACGTAAACACTGATCTCTGTCAAAGACTGGGAAATCCGGATCGCGTGACCTGCTCCAGGTCAAGCTGACACCGTATAACAACCTTGAGACTGCCCCCCTAAAAACCTGATGAGCCACGGAATGTACGTGATAGCCTCGATCGCCTCTCCGTCAGCAGCTCAGTTGTACTCTCCGACACTCGCAGCTGTTTCTCCGTCCCACCAACCCCTCCTCTTCCATCCCACCCGCACCCAGCCAATGCCCCTTCCAGCTCGTGCGCTTGCCAAGGAACCCTGCGCGCTTGGTCTTTCCTGAGCAGTGGCCAGCCAGCCAGCCATGCATCTCCTTCCCCACGCTAAACCCCCCATGAGCCCCATCGATCTCATACTGTAGCGTGATATGTAAGGGCAGACCCTGACGCCATAATCGTTGAAGTCGAAGCACTTGCACTGTTCTGCTCCCTCCCTTCCTCCCCGTCTTGTTGACTTTCCCACCTCGACCTTGAACGATGATCCCAGAAAGGAGGCTACATCGGCGGGTGGCGTTTCTTTCTCGGAGCAGAGAGATTAATGATGGGAAGAGGGGGGTTAGTGCTGTTGGCTTTTTGTCTTCTCTTTCCCTTTCTCTTCCTTTTCTTCTGTTTCTTCCCCTCTCCCTCTTCTCTCCTGTTCCAGCGTTGTTGCCACATATCTCTCTCACATCATTATCTCCCCTTCCCCTCTTTCTTCCCCCCTCTTCAAGCTCCTTCCATCTCATTCCTCTCGCCTCACCCCCTCCCCTCACCACCCCCATCCTAATCAAGCCCCATTCATATCACACCCGTGGCATCACCTCCCTCTTCTGCCCTCCTCGCATATATTAGAACATTGAGACCACTCGTTGCTGTTCTAGAGAGAAAGGAGGGAGTTGGGTGGTGTGGATGTGGATAGGGATCGATATATACTGCGGAAAGGTACCGGGTCTGGGGGGGTGGGGGAATTGGGGGTTGAGGGAATTGGGGGGGTGGGGGGGTGGGGGAATGGGAGGTGGGAAATGGGAAGGGCGGTGGGAGTCGAGACTGGGGCCTTGGGGGTGGGGACTGGGCAATGGGGAGCGGAGAGTGAGAAGTGAAAAAGTGGGGAGTGGGGAGCGAGCAGCAAGGAGTAAAGAGAGCCATGGGGAATGGAAAGTGGTGAAATGCGATGTGAGGTGAGCGAGCTTTACCATTGTTTTGAAATGCACTTTCTAAGATAAGAAAGAATAAGGAATTTGATAAGAGGAGCGAGGAATTAGAGGTGTGATGATACGGAGAGCGAAGACAAAGTCGAGAGATATCGAAGCCAAAGAGGCACTCCATCAGATCCAATAAGACAAGAACAACTAATTGAAATCGCACTTTCTCTTGGCAAGATCGAAGGTTACAGCTGGGGAGAAAGAGATGGGAGAAGAGCAAGATCTTGTGTTTGCTAATTAGTTTGGGCCATAAGTCCCTAAGCATTTGATTCGTATAGCAGATAGATTCGTATGGGAGATACGCTCTTTCTAACATATTCTTGAATAGTAATATAACTTTCTTGAATACCATCCCCTCGTCTGAATTCTCAGTCTCGCTCTCTTGTTCTCTCTTTCTCTCTCCCCCCCTTTTTCCTCCTTCTTTGTCTATCTATTTATCTATCTCTACTTCTCTACTTCTCTTCATCTATCGTCTCTTTCTCTCTCTTCACTTCTCGCCTCTCCCCCCTTCTCTCCCTCTTTTCTCAGTCACAACCACGCACTCTCTTCACTCCTCCCTCTCTTAGCCACTACTGTTCACTCTCAATTCCCAGCAGAGTCCGTATCCCACATCCGTGCCTTATCGCCACCACCCAGCAATAGTCAACCGTTTGGGTGCGAGGGCAGAGAGAAGCATTGCGCATCAGAGCCAGCCACGTCTCCCCAACCCAGAAACCTCGCGCGGAGGGTCAGAGAGAGGAACAGGAGCGGGAGAAAAAGAAAGGGGAAACGAGGGTCAGAGAGCGGATGGGAGTGGCACGAAGAGAAAATCGCAGATCGAGCAACGCACGCCTTATAAACCAAGCAGAAAGTAAAGCGCCAGAGCTAGGAAGAAAAGTCAAGACCACAATACACGAGTCGACTTCCTCTCTCTCCCTCTCCAGCAATATTCCCCCCCGGCCCGAATCAAATCCCTATCCTCTCACTCCCACAGCGCCAATCCACCTCCAATCCCAACCATTAGTCCCCACATCACACCTTATCTTCGCACCGTTATCGTGAAACCGATCTCTCCATTCTTAAACCACGCGGAAGGGGAATTTGGGATTTTCGTGTTTCGTTGGCTGGGTCGAGGTGAGAAAAGGGGATTGATGTACGGGTCGGGGTGGGGAGGGGTGAGGGGGGGAGTGAGGGAGGAAGGAAGAGAAAGAGAAAGAAAGAAGCAGAGGATGGAGAGAATAGGAAGAAGAGAAGGGGGGACGGAAGGATGCACGGTGTGAGGAGGTGTGGGTGTTTGTGACAGAACGGGGTTGGAGGTGTAAGTGGTGTCTTCTGTTCGTTTCGCCAGATGCCAAGGTCTGGATTATCAGATTTCAAGGATTGGATGGCCATGGACTGGGAAAAGAGGAAGAGCAGAGGGGCGTGACGGGTGTGCGCCGGTGTTGTGAGTGTCTGGTGATACGTAAAGTTGGTCTTAAAATGTTTGTGGTATTCGCAAGAGGGGGTGGTGGTGTCCAGTGATTACTTGGATTGATTTGTTGGGTTGCTCAGTTAATTTGCTCTTGTTTCTTTTCCAAACCTATGTTGGTGAGAGAATCGAGCCCGGCGTTGACGTGCCGCATATAGCAGATAGTTGCGGTTGACCAGTACTCAGCCCAGTTGGGTAGCATCCATGCATGATGTTGTCGGATAAGCACAAGCGTTCAGATCTCGATCGCCAAGTCCAAAAGCCCATTAATCATCCGACCGCAGACGAAGTGTTTATGCGAAACTCAAAGCCACAGACAGAATCGACTGGACGCGAAGATAGAAATTGCCTTAAAATTAAGGTTAAGGCAAAAGCTACACAAGCAGCTGAATGCGAAAAATGGGCACTTCGCCTGCATCCTAAGACGAGGGCTTTCTCTAGGTACCTATGAGCCTGCAAGCCACCAAAGCCTCTCAAAGACAAACACCGATGCCCCGATCCAGCATACCACTTCGTGAAGAACTCTTTCGTAGGTCCACCATTGCGCCTTCTTCCCATGTTTCTGCCCAAGCCGCACAACCCAAGCTATATGAGGGTAACAATGCTCGTCTGATGTCGCAGATCAGGCGCCAGAGGTGCGCCTCTGATAAGGCGGGTATCATCGCTACGAAAATCCTAGCAAAACTGCTCCGATGGCTCATGACGATAATGACAAGTAGAAACTGAATGATAGTTTTTGGTTTGGTTGCGACGTCCAGGTCGAAGAACTTATACAAGCAAGTAAAAAGAACAAAACTCCAAGCGATGAGAGTTCTAAGCCGATGCAGGTTCGTGGTCCAGTATCGTGTGGCCCCCTTAAAGATCGACAACACCACCCAAGTGTTAATCGCGCCATGGAACACAGGTTTCCGAGCAGTGGTTGAAGTGAAAGTATATATGAGTCGTGAGGTGTGATGTATAGTAACATGCTATGCGCTGAGGTTCGTGATTATTGAGACAAAGGACTTGACTCCTTCGGTCGAAGGTTCGAGCCGGTGGAAGCTTTTGTGCCCATCTTCCGTGTGATCTTAGCATAGTCTGTGGAGTCTTAGCGATTGCACAAGGAAGCATTGATTGTTCTCTTACGTAGCCCGCAAGCATTACAAAGCGTCCTCGCACCGTCAGGGCCTCTCCGCCATTCAGGCGTCTCCGCTCGGTTGCAGCTGTGACAACGACCAGGTGGTGCGGCTCTCTGCTGAACGATTAGTGAGATTTGATCAGCACGAGCTTTCTAGGACGTACGCCTCTTCTTTTCTTTGCGTCGGCACCAGCAAATCCACCTGCACCTTCAGACTTATCGCCATACAAGCTGTCATCATCGTTTTCTAGTAAAGCCTTTTGTCCTTGCTCTTGCTTGTGCCTCTCGGCGAGGTCGTCCCGCTGCTTTATGATGACTTCCCGGATGCGCTCCATTGATGCAAGGACTCCTCTCTGTTGCTTAATCATATCGTCGCATTCGGCGACAGTCGGGAGCGACTGCGGTGTCGGCCCTGATCTTTGATGTTGATACGTTTGATAGCTATATTGCTTGCTGAAATTCAGAGTCCGTCCGCTGCCCTCCGCAATCTATAATACATCAGCAACGGCCATTGACACGGGTGATGCGAAGACAATCACCTCATTGAGCGATGTCTCAAGATCAAAGATGTCAAGGTGACGTTTGACCGTTTCCCCAAACGCCTGATGCTTGGGACTACCTTTCGACGCAGCTTTCCTCGCCTCTTCAGCTCGATCTATGTCAGAGCCTACTGATCGCCATGTTGGTGGTTGTAAAGGGGGCGGCTGGAAGCGAGGAACGCTTGACGAGGTCATTGGGTATGCGTAGGTTGGATGATATGGACTATAGGCATACTGGGAACTCATGGTATGCGCCGGTTTCGAGCCAGAATCGTAGGGAGGTGATGAATGTCGATATTGACCTGCGTAAGCCGTGGGGTGCGATACAACCATTGGACTTGAGGCTGTTCTCGGTGTGTGTTGGGCGTGATGTTGCGATGTCAAAGAGGGTGGAAATTGATGTGGCGCAACGTCACTGGGTAGGTGGGGAGAGTATTGCGGCCGGAGCGACTTTTCTGAATGCTCTGGGGCCCGGTAGCCCGAGGGATAGCCTTGAGAATAGGAGTGTGGTGCTTTGAGGGGGGTGATATCGGGTCTTAATCGTGAAATTGGGCTAATTGGGCTTCGTTGTGTTGCGGATGGTGGGGCCTGCGAGGCTGTGGCAGACTTAGAAAGTAAGGAGCTGATGGGTATATGTTGGTCGTGGCCAAGTGCTTCGTGTATAGAGGGAAGAGATTGTAGTTTGGGTAATGGCGCAGACTCCTTCTCTTCTTCTGTTGCCCGACGGGATTCTGGAGGTGATATGTAGCCATTGTTCGCTCCAACAACCGAGCTGGCAGCAGATGACGGGTATGAATACGGAGGAGGTGGACCGGAGTAGATGGACGGACTGGCAAGAGGCGGAGCGGGCATGTTCAGAGCCGACGGCATCGGGATCTTGTGATTGTAGACCGATGTTTCCTTCTTGATTTTCTCCAGATCCCAGAAGTTGAGCGACGGCAAGGAATTACTGGAAAACAATCAGTAGGGGAAGTCGGTCTCACACTCGGCTGTCGTGGGACATGGTTAGGTCGCAGAGAACATACGTTTGCCTGACTGCGTCTGCCATTGCCATGGCGCGGTCTTTGCACCCAATCCTCTATTGTCGGGACCCTTGATACTGCCGCAGCATACCTTTGAGAGCTTTTGTCTCCCAGGAGGCTCTTTGTATTGCTGTATTCACTGCTGTTTGAGACAGGAGATCTGTGTGCGGACCCAGCCGTTACGATGACGACAGTCAATCAACGGACGTGAAGAGCAGCGACGGGTCCTGCCTGATTCAAGATTCAGAATCCAAAGCGTGGTTGAACCGTTGTTCGACGTTTAAAGGAAACTGTTGCGCCCATTGGTGGTGGACCAGGTCAACCGCGGAACGTGCAGTCCCAAGGGAGAGGAACGAGATCCTGCAGTCCTGGTACGATTCGCCACCAGCACTTGGATCCGATCTTGGCTGTCGGAGCAGTCGCTGGCGATAGCGAGGTGGTGATACTACGATTCGGGGGGATGGCAAGCGCGAGTATGGAGTTGTAAAAGTGCGAACAACGGGTTTGGCGGAATGGTTACGAGTGGAAGGGTATGTACATCAAGAGGGCTGCAGGTGGGAAGGAGAGAGTCGAATGGCAGTGGATAGTGGATTGGTCGGCGGGCACCAGATGGATTTGGGGGGGAAGAGAGTTTGGCAGATCGGATCGGTTGCAACTTGCAGTCCACCCGATACGACACTAGTCCCCAACTGGCTAGTCATCCAGTCTGGATACTTTAGGAAGACTGGGGACTTGAGTTGGATCAGTAACCTGATCCCTTTGGGCTGCCAGCTGCGGCCAAAGCGCTTTGGCAGCGTTGCAGGCATGCATCTTGCAGGCAATAGCAGTTTGCAGATGGCTATAACACAACGTCTACTGCTTCTGCAAAACCCCTCCACCTACCGACTGGCTCGTACATGACGGGCTGACCAAGCGACAAGCGATTGGAACAGCACACCATCAGCCATCTGTGGGCGGAGCGGCAATCGAACGATCGGAGATGAATCCATCCCGTAGGAGTAGGCTCTGCAAACCCGGTGCTTGCCCCAATCCAGCTCCATCTTACGAACGTGAAAGCATTAACCGAGGAATCAATCGGTCAGGGTGGTGGGGGGGCCCCTTCCACTGAAGTATCTCGATCGCAGCCTGTTCCAGTCTTATAATCATCATCATGATGTGACCCCTACCACACACGGCCGGTGATGATTCAAAGACTCCCACGTGAGCCACGCTAGCTACCGCTTGTGCATTTCCAAGCCATTTCCCTCCTCCAACGGTCATACCGTGGTACATCTACAAGGCGAATAGGATATTCTAGCCGATTCTCTCTATTCGACCTCATGTCCCTGCGCCCCAGCTGTTGTTGCTACAGCCACTTACTTATACCGCCCATGCGCGACATATCTCCCTTTTCAACGAAAGGAGCAAGTTGGGCCGAATGATTGCGCTTGCCGTACCTTACAAAAGCATTGATCCCAAGCAGCGGCAACCGTGGATAACAGCGCTCGTCCTGAACGCAGTCTCTGATGAAACAATATAAAAAGACACTGAGGAACGTGGTAACGGTTGGTACATTCTGATCACCATCACGGGCCAGCTTTCCCGTTTGATGATAAGGAACCTAGCTCCCTAGTTCGCAATCCCCTCCAGTCCTTTTGACTTTAGCGTCTGCAAAGCGCCACCCTCGCTGCCTCAGGCTGGTGTTACATCAGATCAAGCTAAAATCTGAGATCCCGCACCCGTGGTCTTGGAACGTGTAGCGTTTTGCTGAGCCGACGAAAGCAGTAATCCCTCGCCGTCCAAGCTTCTGATGACCAGCTTGTGCGATTTGGCAGTGGTTTCCAGCGCCGGAGAATGTTGAGGCCAGCTGCGTAGTCGGCCGCCTGCGTCTGATTCTACGAACGATTGCATGGCGGGCAGCCATGTGGTTCGGGCTGGGGAACTAAATATCTCCTAGCGCAGAGAAGGGATGATGGAGAAAATCCAAGAAAATGGTAAAGTCGGATGGCAACCGAGTTCGGCACGGAAGACGGAGCCTCCCCACACTCGCCTCTTTGGTTTGCGATACAACAACTTGACAGATGCAATGTTCCCACACTGTTTCATCGCAACTATCCCTAGGGAGTACTTCTGCCGCCATGACATTCCAGCGGGGCGGCCTCCATGCAGGTCGCCGGCCCTGGTAGAGGCGGCATACAACCTGCCGCTTGATTGGGCCCGCATGTGTATTGAGCAAGTCGTGGAACAGGTGTCCACTGATCGTATTCAGATTCAGAGTGTCAAAGTAGAAGTAGACAAAGGGAGTCGCAGTAGCGAAAAGGACGTGCAGCGACGTGATGCTGAACCAGCGCGTCGGAAAGGGTTCCATTGGCTCGTCGCTAGTTGAGGATCTGGCGATTTTGAGCAGCATGATCGATGATCGGCTTGCTGTCCATTGGCTCGGAGCTGTCCTGTCAAGCTCGCAGATTCGCCATGCAATTCGCCGCATGAAGTGCATTCTTTCTTGACTTCATGTGAGAGCTGCATCCACTGGGATCGCGAATTGTAGCTTGGCAGTATCATGGCCACGAAACAACGAGGAACGACATGCACAACAACCCGAGCCACAGAGTCAGACTCGTTTGCGAACGTGATGGAATCGTCATGGAAGTTGCCATACGCCGCGAGACCGTGAAGGTTTTCTTTTTATTACGCCAAATTCGTATCCTTCCTGGTCGTGGATGCTTCGTGTGTCCAACACATGACCACAAGGATCGACATCAGGGGCCGTGCATGGGCTTAATCCCTTGAGTGCATAAAGCTAACGACGAATCAGACGAGATCAACGTCTCGGAAGGAACAAGCTTCAGAGGCGCCGCACTTTTAATTTTCCAAGCGACCCTGTTGCCAGCCAGCAGCCAGCAACCGATCAGAAGCCTTCAACTCCGCCACCCCCGATCATCTTCCGCCGATCGCGATCTTGTTCGTACTATGCCGCCGATCGCTGCCGTTTGCCCAAGATCTTGTTGGAGCCACACCCATGGGCCATACGTTCGTTGGTGCCGCTTTGGGCAAAGCCGGGCGCGCCAAGACGCAACGGTCCTTTTACTTTAGTCTTCTACGAAGGATTTGGTACATTATCGGCGATCGGGTGACGTCTATACGACGTGGTTTTGATATGGTGATACCTCCAGATCAGTACATATGCGGCCACTGCTTCTGATGATCCACCATATTCTCCACTCTACGGTTTTCTCGTTGCAGCAGCGTGGGGTGTTTCCGGTAGGTCAATACGAGGAAACCAAGCAATGGAGTCGCTTGAGCTTCCTGTCCTGCTTTTGCTACTTGAAACTGTTCCTTCAAGCGCGCGAGGGCTTCGAAAAGGATCAAGTCGCTGTATTGTGCCTCTCTAAGTCTTTCGATGATCCGAGTTCTGCATAATCGGCCGAAAAGGGCGGAAAACGACCATCACACTCTCCTTTCATGCGGCGTGTTGCCCTGTTGCGCTGTGCACAGGTCTCTTTTCCGTCCTCGGTCTCCTACTTTTCATCACATTCCGGATTTGTCTAATTCACGGCGAACCTACTGGAAGTTGTTGTAAAGAGTCTCGGTAATAGTCATGCATGATGAAACCAAGATTCAGCCGGCCTTTATCATATTAACAGTGGCTTTACATTATACCGAGCCCTGCCATGTGGGTATAGGTCGCGTCTATCGAAGGACACCGTCAATCGCAGTAAGTCATGCCGCGATTACAATTTGAAAAGCTCCCCTTTACTTGTAAATGGCGTTGGGGGCCGACTTAGACGCTGGGAAGATGTACCCGCTAGTTCTAGGCCTGTGTGTTGGAAAGACCAAAGACTCATAGGCGCTACACTATCGCCACCACCCCGAGAAGCATTGTTTGTAAAGGCCTAAACCACATGAACCTTTGAGGCCGTCTATTCTTCCAGATCAACTTTGGCGCTGCAGAGTGGTCCGAATAGTACCAGGTCCGTGCTTAAGAAGATCTGGCCCGGCCGCTGGGCCATAAACTTTCGAGCTCATGCTGTCCTTCTGAACTCTATGCGGCTTTTGCGGCTGTGCGCAGGTTTGTCGCTGCAATCATGGTCATTTGCAACTGCGGATGGACTCCCCGGTTGTGAGGATGAATCCAGACATCCAATGTCAGAATCAAACCCTGTCCCAAATCAGCGCGACGGTGAAGCCATAAGGTAGCATTCTCGATACCGTGCTTTCGATATCGAAATGCGAAAAACCTTCAATGTCTGGGTCCGATAACGGAGTCAACGGACAGGACCTGCTAGCACCCCGGTCGCGCCAAGCTCGCCTTGGGCCTAACCTTGCCAGCTCTCGGGAAACATCGACGATTTAGCAAGGTCGCCTAGACGGTCAACGGAACTTCGGGTTTGTCTCTGCATATGATTACTCTAATCATGCTAATGCCAGAGCCACTCGAACTGAAAAGAAGTTAAGAAACCTGGGCACACATCCTGTTGTGAGCTAGTCCGGAGTGCAAACTCGTAGTGATTGGAACACAAGCTCATATATTCCAGAAATTTGTTCTTTGAGAACGGGATCCTGCTGTCAACACATAGCGTGTGTCAGCGAGGACCATGTGCTATGTCCCGCTTCTCTTACACTGCCCGATTTTGTCGCTATGTGATTTTGGGACGATGACATGTTTGTCTCAAGCATTGGCTGTAGCAGTAATCAAGGACTCAATTTTCCTCGTAGGTGGTCTTCGAGTTCATGTGCACGACTGACAGGTGCAGCAGTCAAACAGGATCGCCGAGGCATATGCATGCAATCAACCATCTTGCATATCACGCAGTCGCAAAGAAGGTGCTCATTTCGCACTGCAGATGCGGGCAGCGCCTGTTGCATTCACATACCCTTTCGAGCGGCAGAGACCGAGTCCACCAATGTTGGAATTTTGAGCACCCATCCACGCTTATGGTACTGACAGAACTGCTGTGCAGCTGCGCACGGATCTTCGCGAATCGGCAGGTGACGTGTCGTCCTCCCAGCCACCAACCAATCTTCTGCAACTCTGACAGCGGCACCAGGCAGCATAAAGTCTCCGAATCGTATGCAGCGGCAATCAGCATTCATTCCTCGATCATCCGGATCTGGACGCATACCTCCACTCGAATGTCGCTCCCTGTCTCTCACACTTAGCTGCAGACTTCTCTTCTACAAATTACTTGTTGTCTGGTTTCCGCATTCTACCTTCGACTGGGACCTGTCGCCTGAGCTCCATGCATATAGCATATAGCATATCACATTCCACCAAGTGCTTCTGCTTCCTGGGCTCAGATGCTAGGACTCTAGTCTGCCACCGCGCACTACCTCGCAATAACGCTTGCCTGCATCCCCAACGGCTGCCGACACCTGTCAAACTTGCATCATGCTGCTCGCCATTATCGTTCGAATCATCTTTCCCTTGCCCGCCCTTCTCAAGAACCCAAGGACATTTAGACTTTGAAGCTAGACAGTGCGACATTGTACAAGCTGTCACGCGTGACACTGGCCCACGTTTGTGATACTGCCATCGATAAACAGGGTCTGCGGCCAAGATCGGCGCTGTCAAATGTGCTTACCCTTACGAAGCCACTGCCCTGGGTCAGAGGCGAGTATCTGGGAACGAGACGCTGCCGGGTGATGGATACGTACACCTCTCTGGGATCCGTCTTGGAGCGGCATTCGAAGAGTCTTGCGATATGCTCTGCGAGAGCTGAGACTGGCCAAGTGGCTAGCTACCTTGGCGGTCATGGAGCTGGCGGTCTTTGGAGCGGTACCCCAAGGAGCCTTCCGCTCACCCTACCAGTCATCAATACCAGGCAGCATTGCCTCTTCCTCCGGCCAAGAGTGACTTGCTTTGCATAGGATCATTTAACAAACCAGCGTGCGGAACTGCCAAGGTCGACTGGCGAGGAGCCAGGGCTGGACAAAGTAAACATCCTTTTTTCTTAGGGATTCAGTACCCGGTTTGAATTTTGAGCCTGACTTCAGTATGACTTGGTAGGAGTCTGGGTTCCCCTGTAGTCACGTTTTCCGCTTGTCCATGGTAGCGTTCGACTCGCTCTCCTCTTTCAGACATGGCTTAAGTTCACCTGCCTCTCGCTGAACAGGTACGGTAGCTCTTTCTCTGGATTTGGTTCCGAGCTTCCTGGTGCCATAGCAGATCGGGAAGTGCAGCTTTCGGCTCCCAGATACACTATAAAATACCTAATCCAGAGCTTCCTCGCTTGTCTGAGGTTGTTTCCACACACTCCTCCCTCCAGAGTGTTCAACGACTGACAAAGTCCCTTTAGAGGGTTGAGCCCATTCAACATTATGCATAGGACGCGATAATACGCTACATGATTCAGACTTTACTTATCCATGGACACCGAGCTCCCGCACTCATAGGATATCACGTGCTCCCTAATCCAAGCCTATCTTTACATTCTTGCAAGCGAAGCTTCCTCCCTCTCATTACTCCAAGCCCTTCCCTCACATGAAGCGAACAAATACCTAACTTAATCAACTACTTAATTCTTCCACAACCTCTCATCCCCTTCAATCCCCTCGGCCGAAAACTCCCAGATCGCTGCCTGGAACCTGGCTCCTCGACCATCAAACGTAGAGTCTATCTCTTCAGAAGCTGGTTATGTGCACGCAAAACGAGACGAGCGATGCAGAAGGATGACACATCTGCAGCAAGCTTTTCTTTTCTGATTCAAAGCTCACCTGTGGTTTTCGCTCGTCAAGGCGAGTGCCCTTTCGATGATCCCTCTGTGGGATGTGTGGATGTGTGGACGTCCATCGGTTGATTGTCCTTGGTCTTGTTTTTTATGAGCTTGTCTTGTTTGCTCCCTCGAGAGCGTCCTTTCGGTTATCTATAACATTGTCCTCGAAACCCCAAGTTCTTGTCCTTGCACGCCAACTGCTCTTTGTTGTCCGTCAAACGCCCGTGCTTGCCATTAGTGTCTTGTCGTTATCTCTCAGGGGATTTTCCAACCTCTCTGCGGTCTCGTCCTTCTTCCGTACTGCCTGAGGACCTCCCAGGGTCCTTTCGCACTCATGCTGGTCGCGTACTCAAAGCCAAGCTGCTGGTGTCATCCTAGCTTTGCTGCTGTCCTCCCCGCTGTGATATTTCCCGTTGTCTCCATTCTTTACCATCGTTCTTCTCTTTTCCGGTTTTCTCGCAGTCATCCGTCTAGCTAGCCCCTTCCTCTTTCTCATCTTCCCGCTCTCGACCTCCTGGCTCCTCCTCCCCTTATCCTTATGACCTTCGCCAAAACCCCTGACAGTCAGGGGTTTACCTCTCTTCTACACAAGGCCGATCTCGCAGGCTGCCTCCTATGACACTTGCCAACGAAAACATTCCTCAGCAGCCCATCCTCTTACTGTCCTCTTCCCTGCTCTGAAATCTCCTTATCACCACCATCCTCATCATCATGCTCTTCTCCATAACCCCAACAGCAAGGCGCTCGCCCTTTTCTCACACAGGACCGATCGCGCAATCCGCCTCTTATGACAAAAACGAAATGAAAGACTTCCTCACCAGTCCTTCCTTCATTGCCATCTCGCCTGCTCTCAATCTCCTGA